>Ga0222676_1000171_pt1 | contig 26984 bp, 37 predicted proteins | sample AntAcemetagen870_FD_179815 | JGI IMG/M metagenome (GOLD analysis project Ga0222676, IMG submission 179815) | Saline water microbial communities from Ace Lake, Antarctica - #870 | ecosystem: Environmental > Aquatic > Non-marine Saline and Alkaline > Saline | place: Antarctica: Ace Lake...
CGCGACCGGTAAGTAGTGATTTATTGTATCAGGTTTCTACAAAACTCATGTCTTCAGGCGGGGATTCTCCTGTCGCCACGTCATCATCTAAATCGAATCCAGCAATAACTGCAATATCGTCAATGTCGGTGCCAGTGACTGGATCGCCGCCAATCGCTTTAATTCTTAGCGTGTGAAGACTTTCACGCAGATCTTTTTGGTCTTTGTCGTGCTCGTCTTGCTGCGCTTGCAGGCACTCAGAGAAACTCTCATACAGAGATTTCTCTGCTTTAACCGTTTCTATTCTTGCTGTTGTTTTTTCGACGCGTGAAGCCGCCGATTTTTCAAGCTCAATTTCTTTTTCGCGGGTGTTCATCAGAGCTTCAATTTCTGATTCAAGTGCAGCTAGTTTTGATTGTACGTCTAACATTTTGTTTTCTCTCTATGCGTAGTTGTTTTTAAAATCGAACTCGAATTTATCGAAAGCGTCAATGATGCCGTCGGTGTTTATAATCGGGCATGGTTTAGTCGCGCACGATGATAGTGTGAATATTAGTGCCAGTGCCAGTGCTAGTGCTTTCATTTAACTGCCTTGTACTTGAAAATCGATTCAGCAGCACCGCCGCCAAAATAAAACCCAAGAATAATAAGATTTGCCGTTGCCATATCTGAGTTTTTAAGCAATTCCATTTGCACGCTAACATCAACAAAGAACGAGGCAGCGAACGTGCCAAACCATGCCGTTACGTAAGGTATGCCGTAAATCAATGCAAGGAACCGCTGAGCTATTTTGAAGGGCTCGTAAGCTTTGAGAAGCATGGCCTTTAGTGTCATACCTTTTGCTATATTGTCGGCTCGCTCTTCTTCTGTGTAGAAAGCCTTATCTATGCCGGAAATACCCGCGTCAATTATTTTTTGTGATCCGAAAAGCTTGCTAAGTATTCCCATTATTTAATGCTCTCGACGAATGACTCAACATTGAAACACGGACAGTCCTTTTCGCTCACTTGATTATGCCCAATAACTTTAATGTTCGGAAACCTGTCTATACACGTTGAAATATATGCTGACAGCGTTCCGTACTGAGCAAACGTGAAATTGCATTCAGGCTCCCCAGACTCGCTTATTCCGCCGACTAGACAAACACCAATACTGTCGCCGTTGTTCCCGTATGAGTGAGCGCCAACGACGCTAAGTTTACGCCCCTTTTCAGCATACCCATTACGCTTTATTACTACGTGATAACCGACATCATCCCATCCATTTTCATCTACGTGCCACCGACGTATCTCATCAACGCCGATATTCATGCTTGGCTTAGTTGCTGAGCAGTGAACTATTAATTTATTTATCTCTCGCATGATTATGTTTCCCACTCTTTTACGATAATTACCATGGCCATTTTTTTCTTACCGCCGGACTTTCTCTTGTGCTCATCAATATCGACTACACGCAGATTATCGAGGCCAATGCTGCCCTCATGCGACGTGTCCCTGTCTCTATTTATGCGTCGAAACATTGCGTGATTACTGAGCCCGACGATTTTTGCTATTTGTCGTATAGACATTTTGTCATCGCCTGATTGCAAATTCGTCATATACTCGTCAATTGTTACTGCGTTCGTTAGTTCTCGTCGTTTCATGCTATACCCCGTTATTTTTTACAATTATAGTTTGATTTTTCGGAACATGCAATATATACTTTGTTTGAGTTTTTGAAACGATTAATTAATGGGGACGATATGAGTAACATTGTTGAGTTTGTTCAAAATCAAGCGGATATATTTAATGATTCAATTTCGGATCAATCGATAACATGGGCGCAAGAAAGTCAGTTTGCTATACAAGCATTTCAAAACAATGATTTTTTGGCTAAGGTGGCAATGTCTAATCTTCAGTCGGCACAGAACGCGCTAATAAATATAGCGGCTATCGGAATAACTTTAAATCCAGCATCAAAGCTGGCGTATCTTGTGCCGAGAGAAGGCCGTGTCTGCTTAGATATAAGCTATATGGGATTGCTTCATCTTGCACAGCTCTCAGGATCAATAATCTGGGGTCAGTGCAAACTCGTTCACGAAGAAGATACATATCAATCAAACGGCCTTTCTGTTGCGCCCTCACATACTTACGATGCATTCAGTAAGACCAGAGGCGAAGTTGTCGGCGGATATTGCACGGTAAAGACGGTGCATGGTGACTTTCTTACTGATGAAATGTCAATCGCAGAAATTAACGCTATTCGAGACCGCTCACCCGGCTGGAAATCAGGAAAAAAATGCCCTTGGCGTACTGATGAAAACGAAATGGGGCGAAAGACGATTGTTAAGCGATCGTCCAAATACTGGCCGAAAGTGGCAAGGCTGGACATGGCGATAAATCATCTTAATACTGACGGCGGGGAAGGCATTACGCTCTCTCAAGAAAAAGAAGTGAGAAGAGTATCCGATCCGCTTGAGACCCTACGGCAAATGCTCTCAAATCGGGAGCCTGAAAAATATTTACCGTGGCTTAAGGTAAGCAGTCTTGATGACCTGACGCCAGAGACAGCCGAAAAGGCAGTAATAGCACTGGAGAACGCAGCAAAATGAGAAACTTCGCAGAAGAAAGACGAATTCACGGCGAAACACTGGGCGTAGATCTTAGTTCGATGGAGCAAGGATCAGGTGATTGGCATAGGGCAAGAAGCGGCGTTGTAACTGCGTCAAAAGCAAGCTTCTTATTGATGGGAAGAAAGACACAAGGGCGGCTTAGCTATATGGATGAGCTTATCGCATCAATAGCCACCGGAAGAGTCAAGGACGAAATAAAAGCCGCTCCCCTGCAATGGGGCAAGGATTACGAACAAGATGCACAAGATGCTTACAGTGCGTTCACGTTCGAGACAGTTATCAATCATGGGTTTATCTATAAAGATGATTCTATGCGTGCGGGAATCTCGCCTGATGGCATGATCGATGGACAGCAAAAAGGTCTTGAACTTAAGTGCCCGTTCTCATCTGGCGTGTGGGCTGCATTCGCTGGGCGCGGTGAAATAAAAAAAGAAGAGGTTGCGCAGATTCAATTCTCATTATTAGTAACAGATTATAAAAATTGGTCATTAGCAAAGTTCGATCCGAGAAATATCAACTGCAAAAAATTGCACGTAGTAGAAATACAGCGCGACGATGAAATGATTGATAAGTTACGTAAAGGCCTGGAAGAATTCATTGAAGATATGGACTTGGCGCTCGATGTGTTAGGCCTTAATTTCGGTGATCAGTGGGCACAAAATACAAGTTCATAAAACAACAGGCGGGAATATATATGAGTAAAGGTGTAAATAAAGTAATTCTTGTGGGTAATTGCGGCCAAGATCCTGATACAAAGTTCACAGCAGTGGGTGCTGCGATTACTAATATTAGTGTTGCAACGTCGGAGTCGTGGAAAGATAAGCAAACGGGCCAGCTTCAAGAGAGAACGGAATGGCATAAGGTTGTATTCTTTGGCCGGTTAGCTGAAATCGTTGGTGAGTACGCAAGGAAAGGATCGAAGGTTTATATTGAGGGACAGCTAAGGACGCGAAAATGGCAAAACAAAGAGGGGGCCGATCAGTACACTACTGAGATTGTGGCTGGAGAAATGCAGCTTCTTGATTCAAAAGGTGGCGCAGTAAGCAATTCTAATAATCAACCACAGCAGCCACAACAAGCACCGCAGCAACAGGCGCAATATCAACCACAGAAACAGAATCAATACTCGCAGCAGACCGGTGGGGCACCACAGCAGCAAAATCAATACTCGCAACAACAGCAACCGGATGATTTCAAAGACGACGATATCCCTTTTGATTAACCGCATTCTAGATAGTGCCTATATTTGGGTATAGAGTGTGGAGAAGACATAAGTCAATAAACAAAGCCGCTTAATTGCGGCAATACAGAGGTTGAAATGATTCCAGAATACAAAATTTGCTATTCATGCAATCCGAATAAGATATCAAAGCGCGCTGATAAAGTTGGCTCGTATCACCCGCTTGATAATTTTCACAAGTCATCAAAAAGCAAGATTGGCGTTGGCTATCAGTGTAAAGCGTGCAAGCGGAGAGTACAGAAGAAACACGAGGCCAATAAGCGTGTTTATCGAGAAGCTGAAAAGAAGCGACTATTAAGTTTTAGGTCGCGGAAAATGCGGCTCATAGATAAGGCTTGGGTTAGACCTACCAACATTACTACACACGAAAACTGGGGTACGATATGAATATATTGCGAACAGTTAAATGCTCTGTGTGCAAAAGGAAGCTCGAAGCCAAGCAAATGATGCGTACCGGGTTAAGCTGGTGGTGTAGCTCGGAGTGCGGCACCAAACTTGCCATGAAGCTACTCAAAAGAAAAAGGGATAGCTACGCAAGGGTTAAAAAGAAAGAGAACGCCGCGCAGAAGAAAGCGTTTAACGAGAACGATTTAAAGTGGCAGCACAATCGCACAAAGATTACTTTTAATCGTGTGCGCGTAAAACAAGAAAAGCTTTGGTTTTTGAGTAGGAAAATTAATCCTTTTTGCATATCGTGCAAAAAAGAAAATATGGATTGGGCGTGCGGTCATTTTAAAACGACAGGCAGCCAAGGCAATCTTAGGTACGATGAAAAAAATACATATTTGCAATGCAATCGGTATTGCAATATGGGACTATCTGGCAACATTAACGGCAATAAAAACACGGTTGGATATACTGAAGGGATAAAAGATCGGTTTGGCGCGGACAAGGGTAATAGAATAATACGTTATTGCACGAACAGAACTGAAGTGAAAAAATGGACGTGCGAAGAAGTGCAGGCAATTAGAGAAGAATATCTTCTTAAAGAAAAAAAACTCAATGAGGAGTTATCAAAATATGAAAAAATTTAGAGAATGGTTTTACGCGACAACAATGAACAATCGAGATTTATTTCCACATATATATTTCGGTGCATGTTTAGCTATTTTGGTCGCGTCGTTAATTTACTTTGGGGTCGACGGTTGAATTGATTAGAGAATTCGTTCGGATGCATGAATATAAAATATACTCAGCATCTATGTTTTTTATTGGAATAATATTTGGCGCGGCATTTACCGCGATAATTTATGGATATTTGTGATGACCGAATCATTCGAAGAAATAATAAATAATGAGGCTGAGTTCGGCGCGTTCATGACCAGATCGCTTAACTTATTTATTGAGTCAAAGACAATAATTTTATCGTGCACAAACAAAAAGAAGTACTCAAAAAAGCAGCGCGGGGCATTGCATGTTTGGCTTCAAATGATCGCTGAGTTATTCAACGAATCGGGTATTGAATATGCGTCAAGAGTACGATTTAACGGCGAGGTGATGAAGATAAGCTGGACAATGCATCACGTCAAAGATGACGTATATAAACCGCTACTTGAGGCTATTACAAAAAAGACATCAACTGAGGATCAGGATAGTGTTGATCCGTCGATTATAGCAATGGAATTGACTAGAATTTTTGGTGAAAAGTACGGCATTCCTTTGCCAGCGTGGCCTAATCGTCAGTATTAAGAGGTTGAACTTGTTTCCACCCACACCTCTTGCCAATCCGTACCAGAGACGTGGGCACTGCCCTCAGCAAGGCGAAGCCACCCAAAAAGTTTACGACCGTTTGTAATGGCTCCTGGTTGAGAGTCTATTACAAAATGTCCGCGTCGGTAGTATCCTGCTGTAGGGATAGTGTATTCAAATGATATGCCTGCTCCACGTGGAGTAGATGTATTCCCAATTGATGTGGCAATTCCGCTGTTAGGGTTTACAGAATCAAAATTATTATCACTAGAGGTAATTCCTGAATTGTCTGTAATGAAGTTCCGGAACCCATTGTTGACGCTGGATACTGTCTTATTTCTAGTGACGTTGCCGGTGAATGTTCCGCTTAGCTCTACACCATAGTAAAACCCACCCAGGTGATTCGCTTGAATATTTACTTCACCCTCAACATCTATACCTTGTTCTGTTGATGTTGCTGTGGTTGCGTGATGCTTAAATCTACAGTCTTTAATCTCATTATATCCACCGCTAAACGTTCCTCTAACGCCATTTGAACAATTTATACCTCGCTCACCTGAAATAACAATATCTTCAACGCTCGAAGCGACGACGATGTGCTCAGCTACGTTATACGATCTATTATCTTTAACTAGGCTATCAGTCAAATCAAAAATAATTATTGCCTCTGTAGCGTTAATTGCGGCGGAGCTGTAATATATTCGGTTCCGCTCTAAGTTGTTGTTTGTTCCTGCTATAGATAGTGCAGCCCCGTAATTTTGAGTCCTGTAAATCTTGTTATCAAAAACATCTATCCCTGACGATTCGCCTGCTGTCGAGTTATTAATGAGTATGTCAACACCTTTGGGCGCCGCTAGCACAACGGTACCGTAAGTTCCGGCAGGATGGCCGCTTGATTTAACGATATTATTGTAAATGTCCCCCTCAATATTTCCAATTAACGGGCTTTGGCCATACGACCTAATTCCGTATTCAGTGTTAAGATCGCAGGTGTTATTGTAAACTCGGAAGTCTGAACAAGGCGTACCACCTGATGTAGCAACAAGCGTAATGCCGCGACCAATGTGTGTTCCTGCCCAGCCAACAGGCAAATCAGCAAATGAATCATCCGAACTATTACGTCCGTTCTTGCTTAAATGATTGTCGTGGATATCAAAATTATTACATCCTTCAACTGTGATAGCGGTTGATTTGACCCAATTACAGGTTGTATTTTTAATTGTGAACTTGCTAGAGCTAATCACCTTCACCCCATCCCAGCCAATTTTTGACACACCGCCGCCATCAATAGTGAAGTCAGTGCAGGTCTCGAATCTCCAATACCCGCCACCAAGCGAATCTTCCATGAGCTCGGTGTTTCCATTAGTATTTATGTTCTCAACACTAAACCCTGTTTTGCTTGTTGTTAGAAATAATCTCTGAGTTTCATCTGTGAAATTGATAAAGACCGCGCCATTACCCTTGTATGCAATATTGCTCTGAAAACTTAGACTTGATGCTGAATTATCATAGGCATACACGCCCTCATCAATAACTACTGTGGAAACCTCTGTTATCTCAAACAGGCGGGTTAATCCTGCAGTGGATGACGCAGTAATGCCTAACTGAATTGATGATAACGAGCCTCCTAACGTCATAGTGGCTGTAAATCCTCCACCCATATCAATTTTATCTATAGCGTTAGGAGTGTCATTTGTAATAATGTAATCAGCAGTCCCGCCATCGCTAGAGCTATAAAACCCTTCAGTTGATAGCCTATAACCCAAAATTGGAGTTATTGTCTCTCCACCAGCAGACAGCCTTGCGGCCATATTAGAAACAGTCGTAAAGGTGTAGTCTGAAGATGTAGAACTAAGATAAGCCTGAACATTAGTAGCTGTGCCGTCAATCGTAAGCGCTGTGTTTGCGGCATTGACGTTCGGAGCCTGCTGGATGTCATCTACTATCCATACAGCTTCAGATACATCATTATTATTCGCATCTGTCGAGTTCTGAAATAGAGCAAGCTTATAATCTTGATTGAAATACGGTATAAATACCGTAGTCTCATCACTATCGTTTGATATCGGCTCACCCCTTGAGTTTAGTTTGCATTTGGCCAGCACAAGTGATGCCGACTGATCGATAGACATAGACAGAGGTGTTACTGTGCCTGGATAGTATGCCTTCAGATAGTATCCGTTAGCCGCTCCGCCTCTCGAGTTCTTTGAAATCTGTGGTACAATTCCCGATATTGGATTGTAAGCCATAACTTTTTATCTCTAGGATTTATTAAATAATGCTTTTTGGACTATTTTTAATTTTCACCGCTCTTCCTGCTCTTGGCTTCTTGCTGACTGTGCTGATGCCGACATTGCAACCTGAACATCAGAAAGCGCAGACTCAAACGCCGTTGAACCCTTTGGAACAGAGGCCAGTCTCAATAGTGCGCTTCGAACTGGCGCACTTTCATACGTCCTGGCCATTCCTGCTAGCGTCAGCCCTGCTGCTGCTGTTGATAATGGGTCAACGGTAGCCGCCAGCCCTGCTCCAGGCAAAAACAAAGCAAGACCAGTAGGGGTTGTGGCTGATGCGTCCTGTGCACGGCTTGTTGCAGAAAGAACCCGGCTCAATCCCTCCATCATCTTTTTCTCTTCTCCTCTAAAAAACGTTCCAACCTGCTTATTAAGCTTCTTTAGCTCAGTGTTAAAGGCGTTTGGGGTTACGCCAGACGTTCTCCTGCCTATATTATCGAATGCTCGGTTTATTATAGCCATTCTTGCGTTTGACCTTCCCTCAGGCCCTAAGCTTTTAAATAAGCTGCTTAGCTCAGATTGATTTCGACTAAATAGCATAGTATCGACAACCTCTGGACGAACGTCACCTTTATCTAAGATATTTTTAAGTTTAGATTTCGTTAGGTTATTCGCCTCTCCAGCCCATACTTTATTTGCCTTCTCCCACTTTGAGAACCTTTGAGGCGTTAGATTGCTGGAGGCGAAGCCTTTCATGTCATCAGTCATTCCAGCTCTAACGTTGGTCATAAGCCGCTTAGCGTTTGATGTTAGCTGGCTTCTGTCCGCTTTATCAAGCCCCTCAACTATGTTATTGAATGCCGTTCTATTCTGCTTTAAGCTGCTGAATATTTGAGGGGAGGATAGTAATGTATTCATGAAGGTATCGAGTTCTTTGATAGCCTTTTCTTCAGCCTCAGTTTTTACAACGCCGGGTTTATTTAGTCCTGTCTTCGCCTCCTCTATCGCCTTAATCGTCTTAGCTGTAGATACTTGCCCAACATCATCTAGGGTTTCGCCAGTTGCTTGGAGGACACGTCCGGCTGCTCTTTTGGTTGCGTCACTCTTACCCTTAAGGCTTTGTATTATGATATCGTAGCTTGCCTCTCCGTACTTGTCGGCAACCCTGTCTACTGCCTTTTCTCTGAATTTTTGCTGCGCCGCTCTAAGTTGACCGGTTCCAATAAACGGCAGTTTCTCCCCAGTTTGCTGTAGGGCTTTGGCCGCAAAAGTCTCAGGACTTAGTACGTCAGATGTCAGAATAGGTATTTCTACGTTGTCAGCGCTATTAACAAGAGAATTTGACCCGCTACCCTTTGCCATTCTAAATGCTGTGCCTAGAACGTTTTCAGCGCCCTTTGCAGCACCACCAAGCCCTCCGGCTAGGGCAACATCAAGCTTATTGAACTCGCCTCCAGAAAGGGCTTGAGTCCCCTGTAGTGCGGCCTCGGTTGCGGCAGATTTTCCTATAGCTCCTAGAATCTTAGGTGCTTTCCCCGCAGGTGTGAATGCCGCAGCTATACCGAGACCCTGCATAACATCAAGGCCCGATATTCCCGGCTTATTTATTACTGTGGCCGCACCAGTCTTATTATTGACTAGCACTGGAAAAACTCCGCCTTTCGCATCTTTGTTATAAGTGACTCCAACATTTGGGAAGCTGGACGTTATTATGTCCGCTATCTCTTGTGGATTTGTTGATGATAAAAGTGCGGGCGATATTGCCGCTGATTTAGCAAGATTTTCACCGGCAAGCAATCCAGACTCATGCAGCTCTGGCAATCTATCGGTTAGCTCTGTCGATCTATCGTCACCAGTGATCAAGTTGTAAAGTGTTCCGCTTCCGTCTCCGCTTGGCGCCGTTACGTTAGTTGGCTGTGGATTGGGTACCCGTATTTCGGGTTCAGGTTTCTTGGCAGCATCATTTGGCGGATTATCTTTTGCGCCAAATTCTGAGCTATTAGCGAACTTAATGACCTGCTCCTCTGTCGTTCCTTCGGGAACTTCAAATCTAGCTATTCGACCATCTGGCATTTGTATTTTAGCTATGGGCATTATTCGAACCCCAAAAATTTAATTTGTGGTACTGCCGGTGTAGGCCTAGGCGCTGGCTGTGTTACTCCCTGCTTAGACTGTACGGCCTCTTGACGTCCGCCTGACGATAGGGATTCATTTATAGTCATAATAGCGTCAGTATTTCCAGCGTCCTCAGCTAATCTTTTAGCTCTAGAAACTTTTGATTGAAGTACTTGCTTAAGCCTTCCCATAATTCTTTTATTGACCTCATTACCCTGCCCTATGCTTGCCGAGATTGAGTTAATAACAATAAGCTCACCCTCGGATAGTGATCCAGGAAAACTTTGTATGGTATTAAGCATGTCTTGAGCAAGAATCTTGTTTAGCTCTCCAACATCGCCAGAGGTCGTACCAAAGAAAGCACTAACAGCCTTGCCTCTCGAGTCAAGCCCGCCCGTTGAAACCTTCTCAAGCAACTCAAGACCTCTGTTGACATCAACCAGTGCTGGCGCTGCGATTATACCCTGCTGTATTGCTATTGATTTTTGTTTTGCAGTATCTTGCTCAGTTACTTTTCTGCCTGCTGTCTCTATGTCAATGCGCGCCTTATCTTCTGCAACCCTTCTTGTTTCGCTTTCGATTTCTGCGGCTGTCTGGCCTAGGGTCGAAATGAATTCACCGTCAACGGGAGTTTCGCTTAAATTTATTCCGTTAGGCCCCTGTGTTAGTCCAACAAGGAAATCTTGGCCGCCTTTATTCACCCGTTGCGGTGTTCCTATGAATTTAGGTTGTGCGGCCAAGGGCGAACTTTCCGCCGCCAATCTCTGTTCTAGGCTTTGATTGCTAAGTCTGGCGCTTCTTAGCTTCTCTTGCTTTATAGCTTCAAGCAGGGGAGCGTTCCGAATATCCTTTACCGTCTGACCTGCACGAGATAAAGCGCCCGCCAAAGGTAGGTTAGACTGTCCAGAGCTTAATAATAATCTGCTATCTATAGCCATGACTTACCCCATTGTGCTCGCTGTTCCGTATAACGCCTGATTTGTTCCCGTGGTCTGTACTCCATCGCCACCGCCACCGAATGGCATGCCCGCAATACCTCCGACAATAGTCGATCCGAGATCAATCAGGTTACCAATACCTCCTGATCTAGCAGTATCGCCCGCTATTGCGGATGCATTCTGAGCGTTTGCAATCTGTGTTAACAAGTCACCGCTAACACCGGCCGCAGATAAATTAGCTCCGCCTATTTGAGTATCAGAATCACGGCCAAAATTAAGACCTGACAAAACATTAGACCGCTCGTTATTAAGAAACTCTGTTCCTGTTCTTAGGAATGCGTCTTGAAGTAGCGGTGCAGTGTCTCCGGCTGCCGTTCTTCCTCGCGCCGCTTGACTTGCTAAAATCCGCTCTTCCGCATCACTCTGAAGTGCCTGCAAAACAGGATCTTGGAGTATCGACTCGCCAGCGCTAGAGCCAAATAATGTATTAGCCCTTGGCAGCAATCCAGATCCAAAATCAGCATAAGGTTGAAGTCTCTCGCCAAAATTCCCGGCAGCAACTTGACCTAACCCGATAGCCTTTTGCCCAGCAGCCTCCGCACGTATGGCGTTATCTCTAGACGTGTCTTCTGCGGTTTGACCTGTGACACTTTTGAAGGCGTCCTCGAGTGGATCAGTTACAGACCTGATTGCATCTTCAATAAATGACATACATCACCCTTTTTTCGCTCATAAGCATAGATAATTCTATCAGCATCTTTAACTACCACCTTAAAGCCTACAGCTTCACATATTTTAATCAGATTTGAATCGCTGATTTTTATTCGAGCCAGAAGTATATCATATTTAGTATTGTCAATTCCCCACTCAACCGCTCTCTTTATCGTGTAAAGTATCCGGGATCTCCCGAGCTTATTTGCAGCTACGTGCATATAACCCTTTTTATCAATACTGACTATTTGATTTCCATTGTCAGTCAAGTGTATTCCAAGGCCTATAAGGTCGTCAACTCTTGACCTGGGAACACCTTTAGCTATAAGTGGCCATACTTCATCTAGTAAGAATATACTCTTAACTTCGTCGCTAGTGGCAATCCTCAAGCTAACTGCCCGGTTACCAGATAGTTAAACGCTACGGAGCTGGCCGCCTGTATTTTCATCGAGTCTCCGCCGGACAGTGCCCCAACGGCCTCGTAAAGTGTTACCGTATTGCCTGATCCTGAGGGTATTTCAGATGTTTTCAGTAGTCGGTCAGACACTCCATTATTAACAAAAACATTTACACTTACTGCCGTAGATGTTGTATTTGTTAGAATAAAGCTAAAAATAACAGCTGAAGACCCGGACTCTATACTAATAACCTCAGTCAAATCTGTTGATGCTATCTGTCCTGACCCTAATCTTGAATATGGCATACCAATCCTTAAATTTTGCTTATGGTTAATACAGACCCTTCGAGCATTGTAACATCTGTTGTGTCGGTGTTGTTTGACACCCACAGCTCGACCCTATCGTCTAGCGCAAGATCAACCGTATCTATGAGAGTGTAAGAAGCCTGACCAGACGACCCAGGAATCCCTCTCTGAACGCTAAAGTAGTCAACATAGGCGGCAGCGCTCACATCGTATACGCGTATCATAACTTCAACATCATCTCCACTCCCGCCCTCTATCGTAACCGACGAAAACACACTACATGTTATCAGGTCAGCGCCACTATGAAGCGCCGCGTTATCCGTGGCGCTATCAAAATGCACTTCATTGCTATATGTTGTTGTCCCAGCTATTTTGTAGAACGTAGAGGTGACAGATATTGTTGTTGCAGCCGTAGTTGTCAGCTTCCAAGTTGAGCCGACATGCGTATTCCTTATGCCTGAGTTTCCGCTCCATCTAGATTGTTCATCATCGGCCGTTATGTTCGGGAAATAATTTGCATCAGTGGTATCGGAGACGCCAGCCCGCGTTACTCTCGACTCGCTCATCTGAAATAGATTATCGGAATCGAAATTTGAGGGAGAGAAGTCAGCCACGCTAGATGTGCCTGCTGGCAGATCCGCATTTAAATCTGTTGCAAATATAGATGCAAACGTTAGTCCAGTGCCAGCTTTAAAAATCGTACTTGAAGTGCCCATGAATCTAACTAACATGTCCGTAATTTTTGCGCCAGACGACCATGCGCCGGTAAAAGTAAACCCATCATCACAAAAGAAAAGTGCTATATTCTCACAGAACATACTACCAAAAGCGGTGAACTCGCCGACAGACGTACTGCTGATAAAGTTTACATTCCTCAAACTTATATCCTCGCCACCAGTATTAGCGGTGACCGAAAAAAGAGAGGACGATGTGCCGGATGCTGTTAGCGATAGGCTATCAATAAAAATATTTCCAGTAGCGGAGCCGGTAAACATATTATAACTATTTTCTGATGAGAATAGTTTTGACACGCCTATACCAAGCCCCATTATCGATATACCGCCAGACGGTATAGATACCTCCTGAGACCCCATATCTATTTGGCCATCAACAAGATACAAAACCGATGAATCGACATCAGCCAAATCAGCCGCGCTTCTAACAATCTTTCTATTATCGATAGTCTGCTCGAACATTGAGCGAGCAACCCACTCACCTATGTCGGAAAAGTACTCAAATGTCACAACCTTAGTGTTCTTCGATATGAGGAAAGTCGATTCACCGGATATCGTGTCTGAAGAGGAAATCGTCACATTGAAATATCCAGCTACAAAAACAGTAACTTCTTCCCTGTCGTCAGGTGATGTCCTAAGAGTAACCGTAGCGGCGGCAGTGGCTCTAATGAACTCATTGCCGCTTGTAGTGTGAGCTGAGGATATGCTAAAAAAAACAGGATCAACCGGCTTAAATTTGTCGGCAGTAGACAACCCCATCATGCCTATCGCTTCGCCAATACCTGACGATGTGTTGCCTGCTGCTCCACCCGTCCTTAGATACAATTGCTGCATAATTCGCTCTAGTGACGCGAAATAATAATCAAGATCTAAATCTATATCCTTGGTTGGCCTGATTTTCGTAAGCGAATAAGGTGGATTTACTTGTGTCATGGGCGTCCAGCCCCCCGCACATAAATACCTGCATCATAAAGGGTAAATCTAGTGTTCTCAGTATATGTGACGCGAACAGTCAAATCCTTGAATTTCCTATTACTATGATCCTCTATAGATTCTTGGTAATCACCAGACCTCCCAAGAGACAACCAGCTTTCAGCCCCAAAAGATCTACCGCCGTCCGTTGAGTAATCAACAATCATCTGTGGGTCGTCATCACCAATACCGACAGCGGTTTCAACAGCAAACTGTATCATTTTCATCTGCATGTATTCTCTTGGACTACCAATAGTCTCACCAGCGAATGGCCTAAACACTCTCTGTCTAGTCTTTTGCACTCCGTTATCTTTAAAAGTAGTCTCGTCTAACGTGTAGATATTTCCATTATCTTTATCGCCAACAACCATTTTTCCAAAAAGAAAAGCTGAAGTCTTTCCTCTCCAAAGCGACCCTTCATTTACACCTTCATCTATCTCACTCCATAAGTTAGTTATCTCATTAAATACCCATACCTTTCCCTCTCCAGGAAAGTAATAAAATATCATGTTCATTCCATTTATCAACATACACTGAATAAATGCATCTGCAGTGTCGTACCCTGAAAATTCCTCAGATATGCCTATATTGCTATCAGACAACTTAACCGAATTAAAATTAACCAGTCTATAAGGCATATTATCACTACCCAAAAAATACATGGCGCTCGAAGTTGAGCATATGCAGTCTTTGTTTGCTATCCCTGTGTCCTCACTTATAGCACCGTTCATGCGCTCAAAGGGTGGGTTTCCAGTGCCGGTATTTTCCCACGGCTCAAAATCTTCATCTGAAATGGCAAATAAAAACTGGTTAAAAACTTTTATCGCTACGGTTTTACTTGGCGTAGAGTCTGCCTTGAAAGTATTAAGATTGTTAAAAGTTAATGTACCAACGTTTGCCACCCATATAAAACCATCTGAGTCAAGAGCTATAAACTGGTCATTAAGATAGGCGATTTGAACTGGAGTAAAGTCAAGACTTACTAGTGAGTAGCTAACACCATCAGAGGACTGATACATACCCTCATTAGTCGTCACAACCAGAACAGATCCGTTATCTTCCATCGAGACTAACCCGGACCCAAGTATACCTGCCACTGTAGTCGCCTGAAAATCACTACCAAAAGCAACAAGCCGGTCACCCGAAACCTTTATTCCCAGACCTTTAAATATTCTCTTATGTATCCCCCTGTCCCCGGTGGTCAAACTAAAGTCAAACTCTGATTTTAGGCCTGGGAAAGAATACACGGCAGCATTATCGGTAAGCGAATTCTGGGCGGGAACAGCGTACATATTGCGCGTTCTTTGTATTGAAAGGTCTTTAGCTGAGGAGATAAAAGTATCTCCAGCTATTGTGTAAGGGTATTTTTTGAACTTAGTTGAGATCGGCATTAAATAACTCCGCCCATCATTCGCTTTCTGGGAGCGGGACTTAGGGCGCCCTCTTTATCCCTTGCGTTAACCCCGGCAATCCCCGCATAGAACTCACCCTTATAGAAGTTTGCTATATCCTGCTCTCCTGAGCGCTGATTTACAACCCATAGTGCGCCGTAAAGATAGACATCAGGATTCGATAATAGCAAGGCATTATCATCAACAGAATCAGATAGGGCGGGCAACTTTGCAAAGTGCTGAATCTCTACGCTATATGTGTCATCTGGGGTTCTGTCAAGCTCGATCTGTGAGGTAACAGTATAAAATTTAGGTATCCCTGCAACGTCGTAAACCTTCAATGAGTCGGGCATAACAGGAATTAAGGCTATCCTTTGATCGCTGTATATAAGCCCGATTTTACGCATACTTAAAAAGCCAGTAGGCAAGGCAAGGAATCTAGACGATGTGCTTAATACACTTGTTGTCAGCGTCTCCATTGACCTTATTTTTAGTGTCTCAGAATCGTTAGCGTAAAGCCTTGAGTCTGCTATCTGTATTGCTGTATCTAAAAACGAAGTTATTGAATTGCTGCCACTGAAATCTGCAACGGCGGCTTTGAGATCATCGTAAGTTTCAATTGTCATATTTTTTACCAAAAAAAAGGGCCGCTAAGCCCCAATTATACACACTTTATAGAACCGTTATTAGGATTTATCTAACGCTGGCTTACCTTGCTTTCGCCTCATCCAAACCTTGCTTAGCTGGTCAGCTTCGGATAAAACTTTCTTGTTGCCTTCCTTGTCTTTATAGTGCACTGGATCAAGAGTAAAATCACTACCCTCTCTAATAAAATTCCCACCGTAAAAGCCATCTTTCGTTGCTGTAACTTCAACAGACATAATTAATTCCCCTAAGAAATAGTGTACCCAGATGCATAATCTTTCTTACCATGGATCATGTTCATTGGGGTTAGGTAAGCGTCTACCGTGACGCTTGGCGTTGTTCCGGCTAACGTATACACCACTTGAAGGTATCGCTCATTAGTGTACGGGATAGCCAAAACAACTAAATCACCGGCAGTGAGCGCTGTGGTTAGAACCGCCTTCGTGGCAATCACGGTAGCAGAAGAGAATGATGTGTTATCATCCGTTTCCACGCTGAACGTGTAGGTCTCGTTCCCCGTCGTGAAATCTGCCGCAACCGAGACCGCTATTACAACGGCCATGGGGTTTCCGGTACCTATATCTCGATCTTGAGATAAATCGATATAGTTTGTTGAATCTGCCGTAGCTGTTAAGGCTTGAGCATTTGACATTAATAATTCATTGTCTACGTACATAAAATATACTCCTTAAACCACTCGGGCTTCAGTGTTTATGATCTTGTCAACTAGGCGAACCGGAATCCCAAGGAAACGAGTCGTGTGGATTGTCTGACCAAACTGATTTAATCCAGCCTCAACAGTTACAGCGCTAGCCGACTTATCTAGGCCAATTAAGCGAAGGTGAGATGCCACGGTTCTATTCACGTAAAACGCGAACTTTCCGCTCAGTGTTGGCATTCTGTCAATTGCTCGAGACATTAGCTTAATTATGCTAGTCGAGGCTGTAATAGCTTGTGTGCCGGTCAAGCCGATCAAGTCACTAACATCAATATTTGCAATCCTTGCGGCATATCTCCAGTCTTTCACGACTAAACCATTTTTCCATTTAAACAAATCAACGTACGCTTGAAACTTATTGTTATCATCGTCATCGACTTCTTGCAAGCCAAGATCGCGATGCTCAATACCTGCCTTAGATCCTTTTGGAAACACACCAAAGCATCGATCACCGCCCCAGCCCACAAGCAAGATTGAAGTGTTGTCGGAACCGGTACCGCCAGCATCAAGAATATTCTGAGCATTGGCTGCCGAAAGATCATTGTACCGAGGCATAAACCCAACGTACTCCTCAGGATTTGCGGCTGATCCATAGATTAGGGTTTGAGCTTGAGCTTGTCCCATGGCCTCCATGAAGGGCTTCGATTCAGAGAGCCTAAAGGAGCCCAGATTCCCCTCAAGTGACGCAACATCTTCGTCTAACTGTGACCGGGCAATAAGAATAGCTGCATTCTCAGTTACCTGCACAGTTGTGGACTTGGAGTTCGGAGTACCCTGATTTGTCTTCCTGTAATAGGCCGTAGGGAGTCCGGTACGGATAGTTGTCTGCTCTCCCGTGGGTAGATTTCCTTCTTTGAAAAGCATATCCGTCAAGACTTCGTTAGTCTGCTCAAGTTGCTCAACGATCATCGGCACCTTTCCTTTTGGGTCAATTCGCTTGCCCCAGTCAGATAGTGTTAATAAGTTACCGCCAATTCCAGCCATTTTATTACCTATTTAAGTTATGAACCGTAGAAAATTTGCTCTGGCGTCAGCTCCTTGTCAGAAGATGGCGCCCGTTTTGTTTTAAGCGACTTAGAAGACAACGCCTTAGGCTTGACTTTTGATGAGCTGGCAACTAGGTCTAGATACTTTTGCGCATACATAGCCGCTTTATAAGCACGATGATCAAGCATTTGCGCACGCTCTTCATCACTAAAGCCTAAACTGTTAAATCCCTTTGTCATTAGCTCAAAGTCCTTACTTTGAACCTCCTTATCTTGCCATTCAGGCATTGAGTCTACGAGTAATTTCATCTCTCTATCCTCAGTTGCCTTTCTTGCCTCACCTTGCCGTTCAATGAAATCATCCTGAGTTTTCGTCAAGGCCTCTTTTAGAGCGGTCTGCTCTTCCTTAAGTCTTGTATACTCGGGCATGTCATATTGTCGCAAGTCATCCCAATCAATTTCTTTTTCAGTCTTTTCGTGTAACGCTTTGAGTTCACCGTAAATCGCCGCTACTTTCGCTTGCTCGCCCGAAAACTCTTTTGAAGCCTCCGCTCTCGCCTGCTCAGTAAACGCCTTCTTTTCTTCAGCAAACTCCATTTTATCCTTTGTGTAGTTTCTCTCCTGATTGAAGCTTGATATTAATTTCTCGATATTAGCTTTAACCGTCTTACCTTCAGATTTGAATTCGAATAGACCTTTATCTTCATCGTATTCGTATTTAACAAAATCGTTAGGCTCATCAAAAACCACATCGTCAACATCACCACTTTTAGAATCGTCGCTATCGGTTGCGCCTGCTTCGACGTCCGCGACTTCATCTTCGCCAGTTTCGCTAACTTCCTCAACGTTATCTAAATCGCTTGGCTCTAACTGCTCTGACTCATCGTCAGTTGGCGGCTCACCGTACATGATACTCGCTGCTTCATCTGCACTCATTTCTTCTACAACTTCAGATCCGCTAGGGCTGTCTGACATAGTTAACACCTATATAACACAAACTATTAATAAAGTAAAACTATAAAGACCTATGCAACTTAGATACCTTATTAGCCTTATCCTCTCTTGCTGCCGCCATTTTACCAGACTCTATCTCTCTTGACAAAAGAGCCTCAAAATCATTAACTCCCTGCATCATTGCCCATATCTTTTCTCGCTTTCTCCATCCGCTCCATACCGTTCTTCGTGACCATTGATCGATAAGATCAGCTTTTATGGCTATAAATGATTCCCTAAAAATAGGGTTATCCATAAGCTGCTTAGCCTGACTTGCGCGCTCCAATGCATTCATCAAACAATACTCCCCGGAACATCCCGTCCATTCTGTAATTCTAGTTTTGTTAACTCTATAGTTGAGTTAACCTCGGACTGCTGTCCCTTCTGTGCGGTGCTTATATTGAACTGCCGTTTATCTTCGTTAAGTTTGGCAACGGATATCTGGTCTTTCTGATCGGCTTCCTGTTTCTTGATTGACGTAGTAGCTAAAGCCGTTTGCTGCTTAATCTTCTCAGCATCTGCTAGCATATTACTTTGCTGTAGCTGTTGCCCCATGACCTCCATCTGTTGCTGCATTTGCTGAATCTGTTGCTGCATAGCTTCATTTTGCTGGACAATTACTTGCTCTGGCTGAGACGGGTCATTAAAGTATTTTTGAACGCTGTTTATGCCTGACGTCCGCAATATTGCTTTTATCGTGTTGTACTTCTTATCGTTGTCAACCAGAGGCGACCCTTTGGCCTGCTCTCGCTCTTGAACTTCGAGTATAGAGCTTAGTGTTTCTATCTCTTTATCGTCCCCACCCGACCCAACAAGAGTTTGGACGTTATGCTCAAATCTCCAGCTTGACGGATCAACACTCAACTGTTTGCCTAGCACATATATTTCCTGCTCGCTGTCCTGAAAATGCTTGGCCATCCATGCTGCGCCCTCGTATAAATCGCGATATGCAATCTCAGCAATGTTTCTACATACAAGTTCTATTTTGCCTGTAGCAGCCGCTTCAACGCCTTTAAATCTAGTTGCAGTTTCTTCGTTTAGCCTGTCGGACGTCAAGGCTTGATTGGTTATCATGTTTCCTGTTGACTTAGTGAACACGCTATCCATGTATTGAATTGTCATCAATGTCTTATCGCCGGTATAAGGTACCGGCTCAGGCAGTACAGAATTCATGGGCGCGCCCTTCACCCGTATCATTCCATTTTTGTGAGCAGAAAGAAAATCATCAGTGTTCACCAGCTTCTCATCGATGAACGTGCGGCCCATAGACACTGCTGTCTGATTATCAAAAAGATTTCTACCTAAAACCGTGTTTATGCGCTGCTGTCTGCATGCTAGCTCACCTCGACTTCGCCCTATGAGTGAGTGGGGCATTTGTATTGCTGAGCATCCGGCGTACGGGATATGATCGAAAGGCTTGTTTTCAAGAACATAAGATCCTGACTTAATCACATGTCTCCATTCAGCAATACCATCGTCGTCATAGTCATACATTGCATACAAGTCTACTCCTGATACCTCTTCCAAAGACCACTGCATATCAGCGATTGATCTCTCATCACCGCCCTGCTCTCTAAATCGATCTAGCTTAACGTCATTTGTTTCGCCAGATGACTTTGGTAGTTTGCCGATTACATCTTTATCGAAACCGTACGCAAGCAACTCACCTCTGGTCTTTCTAAATCTTTTGCCGAAGTATGGCCCGTCGTACTTGGACTGGATACCTTTCGGTATGAGCATATCCTCCCAGGGAACGTTTCGAATATAGAACTCTTGCCTCTCTCTTACAAGTTTAACTTTGAAATCAAAGGATGACTCACCATCTTTAAGCTCAATTTCCTCCTCAATCTCAACAGACTCAACACCTTTTTCATCCTTTAGTGCATCGAGCTTAATCTGAAATTCAAGCTTATCAAGACCCCTATACACAACTGTTGACGGCTTCTTGACTGTCTCTATTCCGTATTCAATGAATCCGGCTTTCTGTAGATCGATCTCTTTTAGCCAGTCAATTTGCTTTTTGTATGAGTCTTTGCAGTTTGCTATTAACCAAGACACGTACTGGTTCATTTCTTCAGATTCAAGTACTGCGTCTTTACCACCATTTACCGGCTTAAACTCAACTGGAGCGCCGCCACCCAAAAACACCCTAGCCATTGACACCATGTCGGAATCAACTGTGTCACTAGTATCCGTGGACACGTACCGTGATAGCCCTTCTTCCTCATCACCGTAAAGCTCTGAGTTATAAGAATCAAGAAATAGTTTATTGTCTTCTTTGTATGAGCCGCTATCAACTACCGAGCTTTCAATTGCTGAGTTTATGAAATTGCACAGATTAATATCATTTTTATTTGAGTCATCTTTATTCATATTCTAGCTCTACTCATCATGGGTAATGGCTTACCCCAGTCCGTTTGCTGATTATCGTCATACCCTTGCGCGTACTGCCTGAAAGCATCGGCGGCTTCTGAGTGAATATCATGAAGCGGTGTATCGGAGAATCTGCCTGTGTTTTTATTAAAGCTCTTTCTGTAGCTGTCAAGATGAATTATACCATACTTACACTTTTCTTTATCGAACCAGCACGATGAGAATGAGTCCCTAGTCTTCTGTATACCTGTGTTTATGTCGCCTACCCTTGGTACTATGACTATATTCTTAAGCTTTAGATCTTCGAGCATAGCCTTTGGTGATATATTTTCCTCCATTCCCTGCCTCTTATGCTCGGCATCATGAGGCAAGTAATGCTCCCCCCACGTGTAGCCTAGTTCATTTAATTTCTTAACGTAATAATTGTAAGGCTCACCCCAGCCCTCGATAAATCCAATAAAATTATCGAACTGACCTACGCGCTGGTGCAACCATATTGCCGTACCGTCCCCGCTTCCGATATCCCAGAAAGTGTTAACCGGAATACCATCTTTAATTGGTAAGCTTGTTATTCGATTCTCTTTACGTGCTCTTGTCATCTGTACTGTGTAGTAGCATCCCTGTTTAGACTTCTGGAAAGCCTCTTCTGGCGTGCTAGGGTACTCCTGCCACATCTTTTCCTCCTCTCCAGAGAATTCAGCGTCACGTGTCGCTGTCCACCACGCTCGCTGATTATCGGTTATAGATTCACCCGTCTTTCCTTCTATCTCATCAAAATATTCATGATCCTTATCTGTCATAATCACGTTCTCACTATCGATAGAATACCGCTTTTCACCCCACCATGGATAAAAAAGAAAGTTAAACTCCTTCGGGTTTAGCTTTGCACCCGAATCCTTTAGTTTTTTTGCTCTATCTGTCATCTTATAGAACTCGCCGTCCTGACCTTCCGCTGTGGATTCAATAAACACTACGCCGTTGCTTGGAACCGCTGGTATAGATCCGGTTACAACCTCATAAGCCCTATCAGGGAACTTGGCGCATATCTTGCCGAACTCCGATACATGAAGATACTGAAGTGTTCCAGATCTCATCGATGTTGCGACACGAACCGAGCTGTTATTGTGAGCGAATAGTAGCTCTGACTGACTATCACGCCCAAGCGGCATTGCATCGCGCAGCATGGAGGGAAGATTCTTGTAAGCAAACAGTATTTTATCTCTGAATATTGTTTTTGCTATCTCTTCAGACTGAGCAATAATGCCCGCCCTGACGTTTTCTCTGAATAGCGCACAATCGAGAAGGTAAATATCTATAAGAGTTGTGAAGCCAAGTTGACGAGCCTTAAGAATTATGTTTCGTGTGTGCAGATTGTATAGTAATGACATCTGCGCTTCGTTGAGAATGAATGGCTTTATTAATATGTCGTCTTCATCATCGCCCTTTACCATGATCTTGTACAGCTCGCCGCTAGTCAGTCGCCACCACGGATCAGAAAGCTTAGATTTTAGCTCATCTATATCTTTATTTGGGCTCAATTGTATTTCCCGATATTTCTTTCAATAAATCAGATATGGGGTTAACGTCAATTTCAACTTTCTTAGCGTCATTATATCCAGCGACATCGGCAAGCTGCTTCATTGCTGTTAAAGGTGAATGCTGCTTGATCTTAAACCCCTCCTTGCCTGCCGTTACTTCAGCAATTGACGCCATAGTGACACCATTAATGTATGCCGATTCCTTTATAGCCCAGGCTGATTGCTCGACCTCTTCCCCGTCATTGCCTTCGTGCATCTGGGTACGCCATTCGATTAAATCTGACATGTTAGCCCTAGCTATAGACGAAAGCCTCTCAAGCATCTCTTGGCGAGTCATAACGGCCTTAGAAACGGCAACCGAGCGCATAGAGCAAAGGAATTTGTCAACCTTAAGATTGCTTAGGAGCTCCGAGGCTGAGGCCTCCTGAGATTTAATGCCTTTTGCCTTGCCGCCCCCATCCCTGTAGGAATCGATATTACTCTTTCCCTTAAGAGATTCGATACATACTTTCTGTTGGAGCGGGCTTAATTTATTGAATAATAGCTTCTGATCGTCGTTCATTTCGAACTTGTATTTCTTTGCGCTCATGTGACTTAGATCCCGTGGGTTGTCTAATGTGTGAGCGATCATTTTACATTGTATTAAATACTAAAACAACTAAGCCTTAATCTCTCACTAAAACGTACATGAGTTGCTGATTGTCGCGGCGTATTTGAATCGGAACGTTAACCAGTAATTCCGATAAGTCACGCAATGCAGATCTTAGCTTTGGCAAATCGGGCTGATATTTGAATGACGTCACACTATCCCCAATCGACATAGTAAAGCCCGTCACGCTGTCTTCGTCACTTGCCCCTGAGTATCCGAAAACTGGCTTGCCGTCCGCGATGACCTCAACTCTCGTGTCCGTTTCGGCTTCTGATATTTTACGAACAACGCTTAGCACTTCACTTAGATCGTGCTCAACCTCGACGGTGTATGGATCCGCATCGCCGAAGCTAATGACTGTTGACGCGACCGCAGAAAATGGCATAAATAAAACCAACATGCCCAGCATTGCCAAAAATGATAACTTTTTACTCTTCATACTTTACTGCCTCTCATTTTAGCCGTGCGAATGCATAGCCTTGATTAAACTTTTTGCCCATCTGTATAGCCTTATTGCGCCATGTCCAACTACTACGCCTGCATACAGCGTGTGTGCCCAGAATAATGAGGTGGTCACTCTTAGTTCGTAGAAGCTACTTCCCTTTTTTCTTTACGTCTTAGAAGCTTCCCTTGCTCGACAAGTGCGCTGACACCCCTTACCGCTTTTTTTGGATTGCTCCAGTACTGAATATACGCTCCTGTATGTTTTCCGTGCCCACAACACGCATTCATAATGCTCTTGTCTTCCAGATCACCCATGCATCCATCGTGACCTTCAGGAGATGGCAGTAGGCCGCACTTGTTACATCGCCCATATTGACCGCTCCCCGCTAAGTCAGGCGTATAAGTCCCAGTTATATCGATACCTCCTTGCCAGCATACGAAGACGCAGTGTCATGACAGCTCTTACACATATAGACCGATTGTTCATCAAGAGGGTGATCGCAAAGCTTTACGTTTTCAGTCGTTGTGCAGCTCTCGCATATGCCCGTAGTATCTTTTGGGATTATAACGACGCTTGATAGAGCACTCTTGATCAAATCGTGATCTTCAGATGACATGTGTGCTCCTTCAAGGTATCTCAATATAAACCTTATGTCTCCGTTCATGAATCGCCTTCTATGGTTTGCATTTGATTAACCTCAATAATCGAATTTAATAACCTGCGGTGCGTAAAGTGAAAGCCAAGCTACCATCAGCTCCTTTGCGTCATCCTTTCCTAGCTTCATAGAATCGGCGCCAGAATCATCCGAGGGAATAATGTAACACACCATTCTCATCTACACTTAAAAAGCCCGCAACGCCTGATATGTAAGCTGATTCTATATTTCCATCGCTGCCAATGCCGTAGCCGAGGGTATCTTTTTTTATCGGAATTATATTACTCACGATCTATCCTCTTTACGTATTTAGCGTACATCCCAGACGCAATTTCATCTTGAGCCTGAATTACCTCTTCTGCGAACGCTTCCAGGTCAGCTTGATCTTTGATGTCGTCTTTAAATTGAATCATCACATCCGCTTTTCTTGACAGATGCTTGACTTTATCAGAATTCTCTCGGTCATCCTCAAGCTGAGTCATCATTTCAAAATCGTCGTCATCACTAGAAAGACGTTTCTTTATTTCGTCAACATCGCTTGATTCCTTGATGTACTCGATGTCGTCACTACGTATGACGCTTAGCGGTTCACCCATACGACACCTATTTTTAAGAAGGATTATTTCTTCTGAGTATTCCAAAAAAAAACGAGACCAACCGTTAATAGATCCATGAACGCGGTCAACGGTAAATAGGTTAATAGCATCCTCCCAGCACCCGTAGCCACTCAAGCTATTAATCATTTCATCTCTAGTCATTTTTCATCACTCATTGCTTGCTTTATTGCAAGGCTTTGCTGCGAGAATTGAAGCTCGATTACTGTCTCTTCGAGATTGTCAATGTCGTCTTGTAGTCTGTTTATGCTTTCTTTAGAGCTATCTTGCAATCGATTAATGTCGGCCTTTGAAACTTCGTAAATGTATTTTGTTATCACTACACTTGAGATCAATACAGTCAAAGACATCGCGATAGAGACGGGCGCCGCTATCATCTTAAGAAAATTGTTGAACTTTTGGTTCAAAATAATACCTTCAAAACTGCATCAGTTGCCACTGCCGCGAACACGCACCCAGGGCCAAGCGTGCATATTAGAAATAACCCGAACTTTGTTTTCACGAAATTAGCCATTTTCCTGATCTCCAATTGATTTTCACACCGAATTATACCATTTTATTTCTATTGCTCGTACCAATTATTTTCAATGCAAATATTATGCATTTCAGGAATTGACTTATGTGAAAATATATCACCGCTATCGACACTCATTTCATCACTCCAAGTCTTTTAATTACCGTGAACATCACCGACAACATCACCGAAAACATCACCGTGAACATCACCTTGAACATCACCGAAAACATCACCGCCAACATTACCGTGAACATAACCGTGAACATCACCGACAACATAACCGCCAACATAACCGAAAACATTACCGTGAACATTACCAACAACATTACCGACAACATAACCGACAACATTACCTCCAACATAACCGTGAACATCACCGTGAACATCACCGAAAACATCACCGTGAACATAACCGTGAACATCACCGAAAACATCACCGCCAACATTACCGACAACATAACCGACAACATTACCGTGAACATCACCGTGAACATCACCGAAAACATTATTTAATACTGTAACTATACAAACATCACCACTTCTATCCGTAGTCAACAAAATATTCTCTTCTAAAAACTTAATCTCTTCTTCGTTCATAATTTACCGCCCTTCCTGTTAAACCATTTTTTACAGCCCTTTCGACCAGACCATTTTATTTTCGTATCGTCGTGACCTTTAGCCGAAACCCTCCGACGACTCATGAAGTATGCGTAATTCATTCTGATATAACCCTGCTCATAAATCACTTATAAAAATCAACAACATTTATATGAAGCGCATCAGCAACTTTGATTGCATTAAGCAAGCTCGGTGACTCTGTGAGCCCTGCAATTATCCGCTTAGCCGTTCGATTTGGTATGGATTTGTCAAGAAGCATATCAATCGTTAATGATCCATCTTTTACAGCCAAATTAACAACATCGACGAATGTAATTATTGGCTCAGCGTAACCTAGAAACATATTACAGTCGCGATACTCCTCACATCTAATCCGCCTCAATCGCTGCTCTTCTGACTCACCGAGACTGATCATATGATCAGTCTCAAGCTCAAGGTACTCAGGTTCTTTTCTAGCGAAACCAATGGCGTAATACATAGCAATGAACACTAGACTAATCACTATTGACGCGATGAAATGTACTGCGTATTCCGGCATTTTAGCTTTCCCATTTTTAATCTAAATAGTAAATTTCGTTGCGTCAAATGTATTTCCACAATCATTGCATTTTGCAACATCAACATAAAGCACGTCAATAATGCTCCCGCAACAGCCACATTTTGCTGCTCTTTTATGCACTCCATCAATCATTGCGTGCTCAAACGTCACTGTCATCTGCACTTTCTGCGCACGAACTCTTAGCGCAGACGCAAGCATTTCTTCTTGATTTCGAGCTGTGTCAATTTGAATAACGTTGCTTTTTACAAGTCTCATGATTCATCAAACCAAAATGTCATTTCTCCTGGGAACTGCGCGTTTCTAGCGTTGAAATCATATAAAATGCTGGATATTGCAAAAACTTCGTCAGAATCATAA
>Ga0222676_1000174_pt1 | contig 26563 bp, 15 predicted proteins | sample AntAcemetagen870_FD_179815 | JGI IMG/M metagenome (GOLD analysis project Ga0222676, IMG submission 179815) | Saline water microbial communities from Ace Lake, Antarctica - #870 | ecosystem: Environmental > Aquatic > Non-marine Saline and Alkaline > Saline | place: Antarctica: Ace Lake...
TTAAATTCTTATTTTAAAGCAATAACTCTTTTTATTAATAGACCTAGAGAGGTTGTAACACGTTTTCAGGGAGAATGGGATGGCGGGGATTTTGTGGGGAATAAATTTGTAGGAACTTTTATAAAAGGAACTTTTAAAGGCTATTTCGAGTCTTCTTATAAACAGTGGAAGCCCTCTCCATATAATTTCATAGACGGGACAGTTTCTGATTCAGAAGACGGTCTTTTAGGGGTTGGAAAAATAAATCCTTCAGTTTTTGATGCAAACTCATCAAATAAAGGAGTTTCTTTATTGGCTATACCTATAGGGTATCATGTAAATATTTCTGACATTAACGGGATGATTCATTCTTTTACTATGGTAAAGACACTAGATTCTAACGATTCTAATTTTATTTTACAATCTACAACTGGGTCGAAAAATAAAGCTGTGATTTCGTGGTCAGAGCTTAGAGGGGGAAGTAAAGGAGAGTTTACAAAAAACACAACAATTACAGCAGGTCAGAAAATTAATATTCCAAGAGTTTTTGAAGGAGATCCTATTGGAGTGATTACTTATATTGAGGTATCCCCTAAAGCAACAGTTGCGGCAGTGAATACAAGTAACCCTCAAAATAATGTTTATAAATTCAATTTAGAAGGCTTATCTCCTTTGCAGTTTAACACTGGTTCTAGGAAGCCATTGATTACATTGAAGTTTGACACAGAAAAAGAGGTGACTGAGTTTGGGAATATGAATTCTGAAATTAAAGCTGGTTATTTTAAGTATCATTTGAAAAGAATTATAAATGCTCTCCAATTTGACGTAGTAGATGGGTACGGTAAAAATGTTTATCTTCAAGATATGTTTGGAGGAGTAAAAGGAGTTAAGAAAGCTCCAGCAGATGTTCAGCAGTCCTTAGATTGGTTAGAGAAGTTTATGACTTTGTTTATTATAAACATTGTCTCTTCTAAAAAAGTTCAAGGTCAGTATAGAGACTCTCCTGCTCTTCAAGCAAAGGTTATGAAGCAAATAGCATTGGCTCTTATTTATTATCTGCCTAAACAAAACCCAACACAACAGGCTTCCAAAAAACCTACAGTTAAAAAAGCGCAGGCTAACCTTACTCAAAAAAATGGTAAGACTAAATTTTTAAAAGAAGCAGTATCATCCAGAATTTTTAATAAAATATTCAATAAATTGTAACATTTATTATATTTTTTACGTTTAATACATATGAGAAGATTAATTTATTTATTGCTTTCAGTGACTTGCATGGTTTTGTTTTTCACTTATTGTTTCAGTCCAGACTTTAAGCCTTGGTCTGATAAATTATTTGGAAGCCTTAGCGTTTGGGTGAATCTTTTCTATTCTTTTTCTTTTATTATATCGATAGGGCTTTACTTTATGTCTTGTGGGTTGCCTTTTACTGATGTTTTCTTTGAATCAGATGCTGAAACTAGAGCTAGAGCTAAATCTGGAGGTTCAGGAGATTTTGGAAATATTCAAGACTTTATTAAATATAGAAATGGTTTAATGGGAGGAATGACTCCAGAGAGTAGTGCTAAGTTAATGATGGACACCGCTGTTGCTGACGCTATATCTAACGGGTCTTATTCTGGCGCTAACACAAGAGATACTGCTAATTATATAAATGGAATGTTAGGAGGCATATCTCCAGAAAATCAAATTAACTTCTTGAAAGGAAAAGGGTAGTGTTATGCAGTTTCAGTTTCGTCTTCGCCACCTCCACTAGAATCACTGTTTCCTACTGATGTAGATTGCCTTGTGTCATTTCTTACATTGTTGTCAATAGAACTAATAATGTTTGCATTTTCTTCTGTGAGAGAGCAGTTTACATCAGAGTAAGTTATCACTGATCTTTTTATTCCAAATAAATCAATAACAAATTTAATATTCCCAATTCTCCAGCAATAGTTTCGATTAGGAATTAAGGCTGCTTCAATTCTTCTAGTTCTAATAGTAGTTGTTGTTGCAACGATAGAGTTATCTAGTTCTGTCCCATTATGAGAAACAACTTGTTCAAGAGAATCGTCAGTTTTTTTTCTAAAATACTGTTCTATCGTGTCGCTATTATCGAACTCACCTAAGTCTCCGTATTCTACTTCTAAAACATATTCATCTCCATCCTCAACATTAGAGAAAAAGAATGCAGGCGTAAAAGTATTTCCTATTGGTAAAGGGGTTTCTATGTTTGGTTTGTTTGGGGGTTGTATTGTAACAAAAAACAAACCTTGAATTACGTTCCCGCTCCAAGTCCCTTTTTGAATTTTATGTGTTTTACCTTTTGTTATAAAACTAGTTCTTCCTGTATGGTTGTAGTTTGAGAAAAATCCATTGTCATCCACTTGAAAAGACGCACTATACTCGTTTGTGTCGTTGTATAAGGAGTATACTGGATTAAATAGATATTGCGACCTATCTTCAAAAAGAACCTCTGTATAGCCTTTGTTTGGCTTATCGGATTGTGCTGGAGAGAATTTAAAATTATATCTAAAAGAGTCACCTATAACTTCTCCACTTAAAGCGTGACCTCTAGTTGTTGCTGTTGTTGCTGTGTATTGGGTGTATGGCGTTGATATATGTTCTAGAACTTTATCATAATCTAAACTATCTTCAAAAGGAATTTTGTAAATATCAAACCTTGTGTACATAAGCCTGTCATCTAGCCAAGCATTTTGGACATAGCCTTGAGTTGGAGTTGAGGCAGTAGTTCCTGTTGCGTAGAAATCTAAAGAAACTCTTCCGAAGAGATTATATGTAGAATTTGAGTCTTGTTCATAATACTCATATGTTCCAGTTGAGCCGCAAAACATAGGAAGGTAAAACTCATTAGCTGAGACTGAACTCTCCCTGTTGAATACCCACTCGTTGTTGAAGAGACCCATTCCATTTGAACTCTCATTCCCAGACGTTTTATAATACTTTTTTTTTGAAATTTCTAGTGACATGTTAGCATACCTTTTATCTAAATAGGTGTGATAAAATATATTCAACTATTTACGTTAAGAGAAGAAAAAACAATATAAATGAGTTATAATCCCAAGAGGTCTGGTAACTATGTAAATTTAAAATTAACTGACTTAGGAAGGCGACAAGCCACACAGGGTAAGTTAAATTTTCATGAAGCTGTTTTTTCAGATAGAGAGGTAAATTACTCCTTTAAAAGAAACGCTGGAACTTCGGAAGAAATAAATTTAACTATAGGAGAAAGGGAAGAAAGCTCTATAGGGGATTTGTCCAATAACAGAGTCTTATCACCTGCGTCTGAACATCCACCTGTTCCAACAAGTAATTTTGACCTAACAAGCCCTTATCTGTTGACTTTTCCTGATATAAAAAGCTTTACTACCACTCAAACTGCTATGACAGAAAACATTGGTATGTTTAAAGCTTTAAATACAGGCACAACTAGCTCGATAGAAGAAAGTGATTATGTAGTAAATGACCAATTGTATATAAGTTCTGGGCTAGTTAACACTTCTAGTTCCTACTCTAATTTGGGTTACGATGATAACCCACCAACCATTGTTCAAGTAGGAGATTTTATAAATTTAACATTTCAAAAATGGTATGACGGAGTTACTGAGGGTTATGACGCAATTAGAGAAAAAAAGAAGCATCCTTTTGTAAGTTTGACTTACAAAATAAGATTTAAATCTGAAAATCAAATATATTTTGATAGAACTTTTGCTAGTTATATAACTGGGAGTAATAACATAGATATTCCTTGGTATACTTATCCTAGTTTAAGTGCGGAAGCTTATTATGGATCTGGAGTTACTTATGCTCCTGATGTTTGGAATCTAAATATTGTTAGAACAAAAAATATAGTAGGAGATATGGTTTCTGATAATTACCAAACGTATGGTTCTTTAGAATTTAACGGCACAAAGAAATACTTAGGATTTGAGAAAAACCTAAGGTCGATTGCAATTGTACATTATACCAATTCATACAAAGGTTCTGTTTATGGTGACGCTCTTTTGGCGGAAACCATTCAAATCGACTTACCTACTGTTTTGTGGCATCATTACGACAGCATGCCGGGAAGGGCTGTTTATGGAGGTTTAAGAATCACTGATATAGGACAGGAAAATCAGTATGATAATATCGCCAAAACAAGTTTTAGGAATTTAGCAGACAAAAGAGGAAATGTTGTAGGAAGGGCTTATATGAGTTTGAAGGTGTTTGTGATAACAGATCCTGAGTTGGTTACAGTGTTAAGCTATAAGTCTAATAGGAGTTGGACTTTACCAAAACCTCATGTTACTTTAGTTGATAACCCAAAACCTCCTCTAAATTTAGAAAACACTACCCCGCTACTGAATGACGGGGATACTCTCTTGGTTTCTTATGTTACCGAGGCTGATACTGTTTATGTAAACCAATTTCAATCATTAGGATTCCGATCTTCTATGCATTGTGAATATATACAGAGAATAGATTGTCAAGGTAGTTCTAAGTATGTAAATGTCACTTTTCCTGACGGAGGGTTTCCTTATATGAGAAGCGAGGCTGGTTTTGTGTCTCACTCAGGAAGTGGTTGGTCAGCAAATAGAGTCAAGTTAATTGCTCATAAAATGAGAACAGCAGATTTCACAGACCTAAACTCAATCGATACAGAGAACTGGGTTCGTCTAGGCGGTGCTGAAGGTTCTAGTGTTGGAGACGGAGCTTATGAAGGCTTTACTTCAACAGATAGTATTGATCCGACTTATTTACAAGCTCATAAGTTTATTATTTCTCAAGAAGACTATGATGCTGGAGTTGCTTATGAGATGGGAGACTTTTTTACAGCTGGTCAAGAATTTTTGACCGCTGGTGATGAAACTTTTTTATATGGAAATGTACAAGTAGGAACTGTTGAAAAAATACACAAAACCACTTTAACTTTAAGTATTAGCAATCAATATCTAAATACTTCAGCAAATCCAACATTTGATTTCACCCAAGATAGAGCTTATATTACAGAAGTTGGTATTTTAAACACCAATGGAGAATTAGTTGCTGTAGGCAAAACAACACACCCAGTTAGAAAAACTGATTTAAGATTTATTGTTTTTCAGCTTGAATTTGATTTCTAATTTTTTTTCATACTTTATTTATATAAAAACAATTTCAAATGGCAAGCTCTAAAGAGGAAGAGAAATTAGTTAAAATGTACCAAGCGTCTTTAAAAAGTGCAAAAGGACTTAAAGAGGTAGATGTTGTTATGGATTCTATTTCTCAGAAGATTCTTGGTATGGGTACAGATGCTTGGTTTAGTCAGGGAGTAAAGTCTGCTGAACAGTTAGTTCAAGAGCAGTTGCGAATTAAAAAACTAACTGATGATATCTCGTTAAGTCAAGGGCAGTTAAATGAAAAGCTTAAAGAATCATTAACCACTGAAGATGCTAGAGTAGGTATAGAGGACAAGCTTGGACATCTAAAAAAAATGTCTTTAGAATCTTTTTCTTCCCATTTATCTAGAGCAAGTGGTTTAAGCGACATTGAGAAATCAATTCTAGCATCTTCAGGGTCTATGGTTGAAAAGCATAAAATGATTAACAAACTTCTTAAAGGGAAGTTAGATTTAACACAAGATGTAAATAGAGAGTTAGCAGTTTCAATAGCTGGTCATACAGAAGAAGCTGAGGGTATAAACAATATTAACAATGAACTTTCTGAAGGAGTTGCTTTATTGGCTGAAACTGAGGTAGGTTTTGCTGAACCATTAAGAGATTCGCTTGATGTTATGAAAGGCATTAATCAATATTCAAAAGTTTTCTCAAAAGGAGTTGTAGAGTTTGTTTTTGATTTTGATCAAGCAATTTCTAACGCTCAAAAAGACACTGGGATATTCTTTAAACAGAATACCCAAGGAATGGCTGACCTCACCTCTAGAACTCGTCATTTTGGAATGTCTATCGAACAGACTACAGAATTAATGGGTGTTTTAGGAGATGGTTTAAAGTCAACAAATTTTGAATTTTTAAAATCTGCTACTGAAGATTTCGCAGCTATTCAAAAAGGTATAGGAATTTCTGCTGAAGAGTTGGGAGGTATATCGAATGAAATGATGTTTTTCGGAAGTTCTTCTAAAGATGTAAAAGAGTATTTTGAGTCTATTAATAGCACGTCTCAGAGTCTTGGGATAAATACTAGAAATGTTGTTAGGCAGATTACTCAGAATATTGGAAAGATGCGTCAGTTTGGTTTTTCTGAAGGAGAAAAATCTTTAGAGAGAATGGCTGCTAAAGCTGAAATGTTAGGTATTAATTTATCAGGCATTTTTGATGTAGCTGAAAAAGCAAGAACTTTAGAAGGAGCTTTAGGTATGGCTGCTGAACTTCAATTGGCTGGTGGTTCTTTTTCTCAAATAAATCCAATGGATTTACTTGCAGCAGCAAGAAAAGGCCCGAAAGAACTTGGTGATATACTTACTAAAATGGGTTCTGATGTTGGTGATTTTAATAAAGAGACAGGAAAGTATGAATTTAATGCTGTTGATATTGATAGATTAAAGATTGTAGCAAATGCTACTGATTTGAGTTTAGATGATATTCAAAAGAGTATTGCAAAAACAGCTACAATTGCTGCGAAGACAGATGTTTTTGGCAATATGTTTTCTGGCGCAGATAAGATGGAGAAAGAGTTAGCTAAAGGTTCTCTTGCTAAAATGTTGGACTTAGCAGCAGACGGTACGATTACAGTTAGCAAAGATTTCGAGAAAATATTTGCAGCACATGGTGTTTCAAATGAGAATCTTGCTAAGATGGATAAAGATAAAATAGAGGAAATTTTAAAAGCTTCTAAAGCGGAACAGGAATCAGTAGAAAAAAGGGCAGAGTCAAACAAGAGTTTAACAGAAGCTTTCTCAAGCTTTATAGGCTCTATTCAATCTATGTTTGGGTTTCTTGAGCCAGTGTTAATTGCTTTGTCAGATGTGTTTAATTTTGTGGGTGATTTTATGTCGCAATTGTCTGAGAATACGAAAAAAGGGGTTTCTGCCATGTTGTTTCTTGCTTATGCTATAAGAAAAATGCCACAATTAAAAAATCTTAAAAACTCTATAGGAGAAAAGCTTAAGTCTGGTTTCACTAGAAAGAGAGGTGAAGAAGATAGCTCTGGAGGGATTTCAAGCAAAGCAGGTTCTGGGGGAGGAATGAAATCTTTAAGTGAAGGTTTGAAGTCTATGTCTGGAAAGAAGGTGAGGTCTGGTATTGCAAACGTTGCTTTTTATGGTCCAGCAGGTTTGTTGGGATTGCTTGGAGTTCCTTTTTTACTTGGAGTGGGTGCGCTTGGGTGGATTGGAGGTCAAGGTCTTGCTGGTTTAGCTATAGGTTTAGGTGCATTTAATGGCAAAAGAATAAAATCTGGAATAACAAATGTTGCTCTTTTTGGTCCAGCAGCTTTGGCGGGTGGATTTGGTTTGCCTTTTTTAATTGGAGTGGGTGCGTTGGGTTGGGCTGGAGGTCAAGGTCTTGCTGGTTTAGCTATAGGTTTAGGTGCATTTAATGGCAAAAGAATAAAGTCTGGAATTGCAAATCTCGCCCTCTTTGGTCTTGCAGGCGCTCTTGCTACGCTTTCTTTGCCGTTTTTACTTGGAGTAGGATTGTTAGGCGGTTTTGCAGCTGTTGGGCTTACGGCTTTAGCTGGAGGTTTATCAGCGTTTGGAAACCCAGCAACAGCTGGTTTTGTTTTAACAGGAATTGCTTTAATTGGAGCTTTGGGGTTAGCCATGATTCCTTTTGGTATAGCTTTAAGTTATGTAGGTGATCTTGTGGGTGCTATAGGGACTGTTATGTCTGGTATACCTCCTATTATTGGAGCTTTGGCAGATGGTTTTGTAAAAGTATTTAGTGTTATGACTCTTGGAAATGCAGCTGCAATGTATATGATGGCTGGAGCTATGGGGAGTATGGCTTTAGCTACTATGGCTTTTGCTAACCCTATGAGTATGGGTGGTCTATTTGTTATGTCTGGTAGTTTAGCTGTTTTAGCTGCTGTAATGTCTCCTCTTGCTAGTTCTCTTGCAATTGGAGCTGACGGTATGGAAAGGTTTGCAAGTGCCATAGGTAAGCTTAAATCTGCTGTTGCTGACATTAACGTATCTAAATTAGAAGAAATACAAGAGACTGCTTCTCAATTAGCATCTGCATCAAGGTCAAGTTCACTTGATAGAGTTGCCGCTACTATTCAAGGACTTGTTGGGGGTGGAAGTAGCGGATCTTCCAATCGTAATTCAGAAAGGAAAATTGTTGTTGAAATACAGATGGATGGAAAAGTGCTTCAGAGTAAAATTCTTAAAGACACAAGGCAGATGACTGGTAATTAAAAAAATTATAACTTCTATTTATAGAAAAGTTTTACAATGGACACAGAAGACGGATTTGAGTATTTATTTGACCCTAATGATGAGGGTGATAGAATTTTCCAAAAATTTAGAAAGTATTATAATGTTCAGACTAGTGAGTATAGGGAATCTATGCTAAAAATGAATGTTTCAACTCCTAAGAGTATTTTAGAAGCTTCCTTTCAGCCAAGGCAAGAGATGATTTCTAAGAATCTTCCTACGAAAACATCTATTGAAGAAAAATCAGAAGAATATAGAAATGAAAATCTTCGTAGAGTAATTAATTCTTCCACAAATCTTCAAGAAGAATCTGATAAGTATAGAAAGGAAATGCTTAAAAAGAATGGGGTTAAGTCTCACGATATACTTTCTTCATCTTCTTCTTATAGAGATTCAATGCTTTCTAAAAATACTCCTAGAACATCTGATATCAAATCTGAATCAGTGGATGTTAGGGATTCAATGATTTCTAAAATTGTCACTAGCACATCTGATATCGAATCTGAGTCTGTTGATCCAAGGAACTCAATGCTTTCTAAAATAGTTACGAGTGAGTCTGACATCGAAAGCGAGTCTGTAAATCCAAGAAATTCAATGCTATCTAAGATAGTAGCCAGCACATCTGACATTGAAAGTGAGTCAGTAGACCCAAGGGATTCAATGCTTTCTAAGATAGTTACGAGTACGTCTGACATTGAAAGTGAGTCAGTGGGCGTTAGGGACTCAATGCTATCTAAAATAGTTACTAGTGAATCTGATATCGAGAGTGAGTCGGTGGGTGTTAGGAACTCAATGCTTTCTAAAGTTGTTCCGAGTACATCTGATATCGAAAGTGAATCTGTAGACCCAAGGAATTCAATGCTATCTAAGATAGTTACGAGTGAATCTGATATCGAGAGTGAATCTGTGGGTGTTAGGGATTCAATGCTTTCTAAGATAGTTACGAGTACGTCTGACATTGAAAGTGAGTCAGTGGGCGTTAGGGACTCAATGCTTTCTAAGATAGTTACGAGTACATCTGATATCGAATCTGAGTCTGTTGATCCAAGGAACTCAATGCTTTCTAAGATAGTTACGAGTGAGTCTGATATCGAAAGTGAATCGGTAGACCCAAGGAATTCAATGTTGTCTAAGATAGTTACGAGTGAATCTGATATCGAATCTGAGTCTGTCAATCCTAGGGAGTCAATGCTTTCTAAGATAGTTACGAGTGAGTCTGATATCGAAAGTGAATCGGTAGACCCAAGGAATTCAATGTTGTCTAAGATAGTCACTAGCACATCTGATATCGAAAGTGAATCTGTAGACCCAAGGAATTCAATGCTTTCCAAAATAGTTACGAGCGAATCTGACATCGAGAGCGAATCAATCAATCCTAGGAATTCAATGCTTTCTAAGATAGTTCCGAGTACGTCTGACATCGAGAGCGACAGTGTTCCTCATAGAGCAGATGATTTGAGCAACAACATAGCTTCTGAGTCTGACATCGAGAGCGACAGTGTTCCTCATAGAGCAGATGATTTGAGCAACAACATAGCTTCTGAGTCTGACATTGAAACAGACAGTGTTCCTCATAGAGCAGATGATTTGAGCAACAACATAGCTTCTGAGTCTGACATTGAAACAGACAGCATACCTCATAGAACGGATGATTTGAGCAACAACGTGGCTTCTGAGTCTGACATTGAAACAGACAGTGTGCCTCATAGAACGGATGATTTGAGCAACAACGTGGCTTCTGAGTCGGACATTGAAACAGACAGCATACCTCATAGAACGGATGATTTGAGCAACAACGTGGCTTCTGAGTCTGACATTGAAACAGACAGTGTGGTTTTCAGAGATGGGGATTTAAGCAATAACACTCCATCTACTTCTGATGTCTTAACAGATAGTATTCCCTACAGAACTGCTATGCTAACTAAAAACGGAAATGCTGGGTTAATTGGGATAAACATTCAAGGATTAGGAACGAGCGCTTTTATTGGTGTTTCTAGAAATTATACTCTAGGTATTTTGGTTCGTAATATACTTCAAACTAGAAATAAATACACGCCACGTAATCCTTATAATTTAAGTGGTGCAGACGATAATTCTCAAATATACAAAGGAGAATATGAAGGAATTAGAGGTAAAAGTGTTAAAAAAGAAATAGAGGATCAAATTAAAAAAGGGAGTGACGAGTTCGTCAGAGGAACTCCTACTCCAACTTACACAACTTCAGAATTCCCTACAAAGGGATATTGGGAATCAGATCTTGAAAATGGTGGTCAAATGAATAAGACAACCGCAGGTAACCCATCGATTGGTTTTTATGACAACAATAAAAAAGGGGTTAGAAACTTGATGGATTCAATTGTAAGTAGAGGGACTAAGTTGACAGAAAATTACAATCCAAAGTCGAAGGAATTCTCTATAGGTTCTGAAGGGGTTGTGGCTAGAAAAAGATATACAATTGAAAATCCTTATTTTTCAAATACTAATTACGGTAAAAAGGAGTCTGGGAAGTTAATTTTCTCTATTACTAATTATGCTATTCCAAACACTAGTGATTTTAGAACAATGTTTTTCCCTCCTTATATTCAGAGTTTTCAAGAAACATCTAACGCTAACTGGAATTCTCATGACTTTTTAGGAAGACCTGAGCCAGTGTATACTTATAATAACTCTACTCGTGGGGGTTCTATAACTTTCTTTGTGCTTACTGATTATGCTCAAGAAGTTGAGGTGGGAACAGATTGGACTAGTAGCAGTATGGATAAGATTTTATTTAATTCTAAAACTTTAGAAGGGTATAATATTGATGAGTCAAAATCTTTTACAGAAAGATATATTAAAGATGATGATTATTTCACTGACAAGACAAAAACTCAATCTGATATTGCTGAAAAGAAAGAAGAGCTTAAAGGGTATAATGAAGAGGTTTCGTCTATGATGGGTACAAACACCTTAAGTGATTTTGTTGGGTCAAAATTTATTGAAATGAAGGAGAAATTAGGAGCAATAACTAAAGAAATTGATTCGTGTACTTTAGAATTAAGTAGGCTTACCGACCATAATGCAAGATTTGGATCTACAGATCAAGCTAGTCCCGGGATTGACCCTATGTTTTATTCTGAAAAATCTCATATATCTGAATCTTTAGGTAAAAATACTGAGGAGTTTCATGGTGTAAAAAGGCTATCGAGAATGAAAGAAAATCTTCAATTCCAACCAGCTTTCTTTTCTGGAGATAAAATAGATTTCGAGAGAAAAATGTCCTTTATCCAAAGAACAACTAGACCAAGAGGAGCTAAACTGTCTGACCAGCAAGGGTTTTCTTTCACAAAACCTCCTGTTTGTCATATTAAGTTGGGTGATTGGTTAAACCATGATTGTATTATTACTGATGTTAGTATAGACTATACTGACTCTATGTGGGGTTTAGAGGAAGGTGAAACTCAACCTATGTGGGCTTCAGTTACTATGGGATTCCATATTATTGGTCAGTGGGGGGATAATGGTGGAGGAAATCCTTTAACGGCTAGTGATAGTGAAGGTTATTATACCGACAACACAAAAGGGAAGGCTTCAATTGAGGTAGGGAAGCCTCAAGGGGAGTTTCTCTAACAAATTTGATATTTATTTTTTTATTGTTTATTATTTAAACTAAATGGCTTTTAATTACCACAAACGACTTATCGTAGACGACTTTATTCTTAACATGCCTCCTATTGAGATAGAGAGGCGTTCGACTGACTTATTTTTAGAATACGATAAAGCTAAAACGAGATTTGACCGCATATCAGCTAAAGTGTATTTAGATGATGAGTATTCTATTTTAATCAGATGGGCTAACCAAGAGTATGATCTTGAGTTTGACATCCCTTCTGGAGCAGTTATTCGAGTCCCTCTTCCTTTTGACGAGGTGATTGAAGAAGTTGTTTCAAAGATAGAAGATAGAAAAAATAAATAATAAACAATGCCTTTAGTAGAACCTTCATTCTTTGATACAAAGAATCTTTTTATAGATGTAAAATTATCTGCAATAGTGGGCGGAACTGCCTATAATTATATGGGTACTCATTACAGAGACAGTGAGGGTGAAGGTGTAGATGTTATTGATATTGGTTTTTATAAAGACAATGTAGCTTTTGGTATCACTAACATCGAAATAACAGTAAACACTTCTTTACAGCCTGTGATTAAAATAGAATTTAAAGACATAGCTGGTTCTACTTCTTTTGGCGGTGATGCAAATAAAGCTGGGATAAACTATAAACAACTTTTTAATTGGCCTCCTCCTAAATTTAGATTTTCTTTCAAAGGCTACTTAGGTGGTCAAGTAACTTGGCTATTAAACCTTAAAGAATACTCTATAGGGTTCGAGCCTTCTGATGGTTCAACTAAAATAACTGCTGAATTCGTCCCTAATCAGTTTGGATTCATGGCAGACATTCCTTATTTTTATTTAAAAGCGGTAAAGAAATTACGAGAAAAACGAGGAGACCCAACTGATCAATTGAGTGTTTTCGAACTTATGGACATAGGTTTGAAAGTTGAAAAAGCAGGGGTTGCTATAAATGAAAATTACTCTGAAGACTTAGCGATATTAAATATCGCTGCAAGATCTTTTCCAACCGCAGTTTTGGAAAATGGGAGCGCTAGTGATGAGGATAATTTTTTCCAATTTAAGGTTGAAAAAGACGATGAGTCATTTGATTATGTCTTTAATGATTATTATATTCCTAAAGACATAAAAATACTTGAAAAAACACTTGATAAAAAAAACCTTATAGATTGGGAGTCAACAGATTCTACAGCTGCGCATAGGATGTTAGTGTGTAATACGAAAATTAATGGTAAGTTTTTAGACGAAACCGTCACTAAACTTAGTTTTGAAGACTACAAAGAAAAATCTGAAGATAGTGAAGAAACTACAACAGCAGCAGCAGCAGCAATAATAAAAAAAATAGATTTTGTTGTTGATTCTTTTTATAATGTAACAAAAACAGACTTAGAAGGTTTGGAGAAATTAAAATCTATTACTGTTTGGGAACAAAGTGAAATGGATATTGGTCAGTTAACTATTTCTAATGTACTAGGCGCAATAGCTAGAGATTCCGCTTATTTAATGGGTTCTATTCTTGATGCGGGGTTATCTGGTTATTTTCAAAATTCAATAAAAAGAAATAGTTCTCCTGACATAATTGGTTTAAATTACCCGTTAATAAATGATACTGCTAAAGAAAATCAAGAACTTCCAGCAAAAGAATTTGGAATTGATAAACCTGACGCTGAGATGGACTTTGTTAAAAAATTCATAGATGCTATTACTGATTCTCTTTCAGAAGAAACTGGAGAAGTTAGTGCGTATGATTCTTTCAGTAGTGGTTTTGCTAATAGAATAAATAACCTTGAGGCTTTATATTCAAATCCTTATAAGCCTAGTGTAAAATCAATAGCAACTAATATGTTGCTAAGATCAGGGATAGCCTCCCACTTAACAGGAAGTGCTGAATTAAACAACCCTTCAAAATTAGGTTCTGTAGAGGACATGAAAAACTTAGCAGAAATAGATTTTAAAAACATTCAACCTTTATTGCTTCAAATGGTGGGGTTAGAAAAAGATGAACTTCAGGATCTTAGTGATTTTTGTAATTTCTTTCGTTTTTCTTTTAATGATGAATACACTAGTTTTAATGAGGATTCAATCCCATTAAACCCTAACGGAAGCCAAGTTCAGAACGGAAGAATAGTTTCTACTAATCCTAATCAAAAAGTAATTGATTCATATAAAGATATGTTTTATGAAAAATCTGGTAGAAAAATAACTCTCAGACAAATAGTAGACACATATCTACCTAGTATAGGAAAGACTGGGGTTGACCCATTAACTCTTAGGAGCAATTATGTTATTCTTGGTAAAAATTTGTACTCACACGTTAAACAAGTAGGGAATAATTTAACATATATAGTGTTCGAAGGAAAGGACGCTGAAAGGGCTTTAAAGAACTACCCGTCAACTGACTCAAGTGTTACTCAACCAGACGGAGCTTTTAAGATCGAGTACATGGATGGTGATTTACCAACCCCTGTGTCAAACACATTTAAGTATAATTCTTTAAATGCGTCCATAGGTAAAAAACTAGTTTATAGTTTTAATAAATTAGAAAAATTTTCAGAAAATCATAAACTCGACATTAACACTCCTTTGACTGATTCTAGCCTTAATAATGATTATCTTTTTGATAAAGCATTTGAAGCAAAAGAAACCCCAGCATCAGAAGATTCAACAGATGTTAATTGGGTTTATAAAAACGATGCAGGTCAAACTAGTTATGCGGCTATGATTGTTTCTAACACATCAGCAGGAGCTGACAGACCAGTGTTTGAGTTGCTTGCAAACACTGGTAGTTCAATAAGGCAAAGGCATTTTTTAGGAAAATTATCAGAATTAGTTGCCAAAGAAATTGAATCTGTTCTTGACAACAAGCAAGATATAAAAGATGATTTTTATTCTAGGTTTAATGATGTTGAAAATGATATTTACAAGCAGTTTCACAGTCTTTATCAACAATGGAGCAGTATGGCTCAAGTTGGTGATGAAGAGATTAATTCATCAGAAGTAAGAAACAGGTTTTCAAAAGAATTTGGAGACCATCACCTTGAACATCGGGATGTAAAGTCTAGGAATGATATTTCTGATAAATCTTCCACTGCTTTTGTGTATCAATTCCCGCTTCAGAGTATTTCAAATGAGGGAGGGAGAAGTATAGATATTAGAAACGCAATCATAAGCACCAAGCCTCTTCGGGAGGCTTTTAATAACACAAGTACTACTGTTTTAAATGTGATTCAGAATGTATGTCATAAAAATAATTTCACTTTTATTCCTATACCCGGTAATCCCGGATATGATTCAACAAAAGAAATATTTTCTCCTCAACTATCAACAAAAAACCAAAGTCTTTTTAACACTTTTCATGTTCTTTTTCTTCCGACTCCAGAGTCAAGGACAAGTTTAACTAACAATAACACCTTTCAAGGTGATTTAGTTCAAACACGAGAATCGGTAAGCCCTAATGTTGAAGGTTTTATTATTAAGTTCGGAAGTTCAGATAATCAAATAGTAAAAAGCGTTAATGTCGATACTGTAGATAATAAAATTACAGCAGAATCAATCTTTAATTTAGATTCTATTATTAAAGGAGAGGAAACAAACCAAACAGTATTAAGAGATTGTTCAATGCTCAGTGTTATGTCTGGCAGAAGTTATAAGGCTAAACTTTCTGTTTTAGGAAACGCTAAAATATTCCCTACTCAATTCTTCTTTTTAGATAGGTCTCCATTGTTTGGAGGTTTGTATCAGATTATGAATGTAACTCATACAATTACTCCAAATAATATGGAGACTAATTTTGATGGGATTAGAATGAGATTTGCTGGAGGAGATTATTCTGCTGTTATGCCAATAACAAAAGACTATTACCTCGATTTGTCAAAACATAAAGGAGTAGAAGAAAAATCTACATTTAATAATGGAGAGAAAATTAAGAACGTAAAAGGAGAGTTAGATCCATTTATAGAAGGGGGGAATTATGATGTAAACATCCCAGAGATTAGTTCTTTACCTGAATCTATTAATTCTATTGTAATTGAAAAAGCTTATAAAATGAATAGTGGAGAGTATTTTAAAACAGTTCATGATAAGAATATGATTTTCTTACACCATACAGCTGGAGGGCCGCATGCTAGAAATGATATAGCTTGGTGGAATAATTCAGATTCAGGAAAAGGGGTGGGAACATCTTATCTTATTAGTAGGGATGATGGAAATCAAGTTCATGAATGTTTTGATCCTAAATACTGGGCTTATCATTTAGGCGTTGGGTCAAACGGAAATTCTCACGCATTAGATAAGCAGTCAATAGGTATTGAACTTTGTGCTTACGGTGGGTTAAAGAAAAAAGACGGTAAATTTTACGCTTGGCCTCCACTAGATGAAAAATTCATTCCTAAATTTGAAACAGAAATCCCTTTAGATGAGGTTATAAGCTTAAAATCTGAATTTAGAGGATATAAATATTATCAAAAATATACAGACACTCAAATACAATCTTTAGAGAAGCTGATAGAGACTTTGGTAGATAAGTTTGGTATAAACATACAGTCTGGTTTTGATATGTCTTGGTTTGATTATAACAGTTCTTTAGTTAAGAAACCTATAGATGGAATTTGGACTCATACCAATGTTAGAAAGACTGGGAAATGGGACTTATATCCAGACCCAAGAATAATAGGTATGCTTCGAAGATTATCTGCAAAATAGATTCATTTTTCTTTAAAATCGACTTGATTTTTACAATTCTATATACTACATTGTTATGTGTGATAATTAAAAAAACTCTCAAACAATGTTAACAAAAGTAATAAAAAAGAAAATCGGAAAAGAGCTACATACCTTTATGGTAGAAGGAGAAAATTTCATGGAAGTAATGCAGCAAGCGCAAAAGCTTTCTTTCTCTGACGTGTATAAGTGCGGAAACTGTGGGTCAGATAATTTAGTATTAGGATACCATAAAGCACAAGGTAAGTTTGATTATATAACAATCAGATGTCGTGATTGTAGGTCTTCATTAAATTTTGGACAACAATCAGAAGATAAGGATACATTCTATCTTAAAACCAAAAAAGACAACGATGGAGGAATGTTGAAAGATGACAAAGGTTTTGTTGTATATGATTGGCAACAGTTCAATCAAAACTAATCACTAAAAACGAAAACAATGGCAAAAAAAGTATCAAAAGAAAAAGAAATAGATTTAGATAATCTTTCACTTGAAGAGTTGAGCGCAAAATTAGTTTTGGCTCAAGAAGGTTCTGACCAAGAATTAGTAGAGAAGCTTGAATCAAAGATTGAAAGATCACAAAAGCTTTCAAAAAGAAAAGAGAAAATTCAAAAAAAGTTCAACACTTTAGGGGCATATAAGGTTAAAACTAAATTTGAAGAAGTAAGGTATAAGAGTCAAGATTGGATTGACATGTCTCCAGCCTTTAAGGAGGTGACTTGCCTACCCGGTATTCCGACAGGTCATGTCATCATGAATTACGGTAAATCTGACACAGGTAAATCCACAATGGCTTTAGAGGCTGCTGGTTATGCTCAGACTCAAGGAATACTTCCAGTGTTTATTATTACTGAGAAGAAGTTTTCTTATGAAAGAGCAGAAAAGATGGGAGTTGATTTCAGTAACGTGTTAATGTATAATGGAATTGACACTATTGAGCAAGGGATTGAGATAGTTGATAAAGTCTTGATTGATCAAGAGAAAGGTGATTTAGCTTTTGATGTCTTGTTTATTTGGGATTCAATGGGAGCTACTCCTTCAAAAAGAGAATACGAAGCTGCTCAGAACAATGATGGGAAGAATGGTGGTATGATGGTAACAGCGAAAGTTTTACGTGAAAAAATAAACAGATATATTGGTTTAAAGATTAATAACACTCGTAAAGAGAATTTTCCTTATACCTCTACATTGTTTATTGTAAACCAAGCTTATACTGCACCTCCAGCAATGCCTTCTGGACCGCCATCTTTGATACCTTACGGAGGGGATGCAATTTATTATGCTGCTACTTTAATTTTTCGTCAAGGGGGAGTTATTGGTAGAGCGTCTAAGATAATAGCTCAAAAAAATGGAAAGAAAGTAGGTTTTGCTTTGAAGTCAAAACTTATAGTAGAGAAAAATCATATCACGAATGTAACGGCACAGGGGGAGATTCTTTGTACTGATCATGGGTTTTTATTAAACGATAAAGATTCTATTGCGGCCTATAAAGAAGAGTTCGCATCAGATTGGGATTTAGAATATGATGAACTTTGGAAGATGGATATTAAGTAATTTTTTATATATTTGCCAAAGGAAATTAAAAGGGGATGTTTTTCATTCCCTTTTTTTGGCAAATATAATTTATGGAACAAAGAAAAACTCTTATTCTTTATGGTGATTGGCTTTTAAAGAAATCATTCTATCGTAACAACTCTATGGTATGTGGAGTTGGGGGTCAAGAAAAATGCGGAGCTTTTGTTGGTTTCGTTTCTACTTTGAGAGAGGTAATAAAAGAGTTGAATCCAGAAAAAGTAATTGTTTTTTGGGATGGGATATATGACGGTTATTTTAAGTACAATATATATCCAGACCTAAAAATAGATAAAAAAGAGAAATGGAGAAACAATGATGCTGCAATAAACTCTCTTATTTACACCAACAACCACCAAGAAGATGCTGCTCAAATTTGGCAACAAAAAATACTCGTACAAGAAGCTTTAGAAGATTTATGCGTCCGACAGGAAGAGGAGCAGTATTGTGAGGCGATAGATTTGGTTGCCCAATACGCTTTAAAGGCTCGTGAAGAAGGTGAAAAGGTTTATCTATATGGTAGAGAGTATGATTACTTTCAGTTGATTACAGATCAGATATACTGTATTGTACCTAATATGGACTTGGTGATAACAGAACACAATTTCAGTAAACTCTATGAGTACGATATAGAGAATGAACTTATGCTCAGATGCTTCTCTGGGGTCAATTCAGCGACTTTTAGGAATCTTAAAGGAATAACTAGGGCTAAGATGCTAAAGTACTTCCCAGAGCTTAAAGAAACTCATGTTACATATAAGGAGTTGATAGAGTTGGTTGAAAATAAAAAGAAAAAACTTAAGTTATATGAAGTTATTTTAGATTCTTATGAAGATTTAAAAGCAAATTCTAATCTTTTAAATCTTGAATCTCCTTTTATAAACGAAGCTTCTGAAAGAATAGTGGACACCCTTTTGCACTCACAGTTAGACGTTGAGAACAGAAGTGTGTCTATAATTAAGAAGCTAGTTAAGAACAGAGGGATGGTTATTCATTTTAATGAAGAAATAGAATTATTTTTTAGTACTTTTGAAAGACTAAAAATTAAAGAAAAACAATATATTGAAAAGATAAATGAAGGAACGTGACGAATATTTTCAATTTTTTCCAGATGCTTGGTTGGGTGATGAAAAGTTATCTTTATGTAGATTTTCTACAAAAGGAGCTTGGATTGATTTGATATGCCATATGCATAAATGTGACCCTTACGGTTATTTAATTGTTAATGATGTTGTTCTAGAAAAAAAAGACATCATGAAAATGATAAATTGCCATAATGAAAGTCATTTTAATATTATTTGGGGAGAACTTTTAAAGTTTGGTATTATAAAGCAAGATAAAAACTCAAAAGCTTTTTATTCAAAACGATTATTAAATGAATACAACAAGAAAGTAAGTAATTTCGATTACGGTCTTGATAGGGTTGGGGATTGTTTGTCGATATTAAAATACTTCAACACTACTGTAAAAGGAAATTATAATATCGACCCTCAAAATAAGTTTTTTCAAAACTTAGTCCATAGTTGGTTGAGTGAATATGAGTTAGAAGATTTCTATAAAGTTATAGAATACCTTTATAGCAAATGGGATGGAAATGAAACAATGTCCCAACATATCGTGCCTACTGTTTTTTTTGGAAAGAAGTTTCCAAAATATGTTGCAGAGTCATCTATGTTTAAAATCAAGAAGAAAAAGTCTAAAAAAGGAAGCGTAGAAGGTTCGATAGGGTATAAAAATTTAAAAGAGTAAACGCATGAGTGAAGAGAGAATAATAACTATATTTCCTGACATAGAAAACACATACCAGCCACACCACTTGCCTGTTGAGGCTGTTTTTAACAGAATTAGGAATGGAGGAAATAAAAACAAAGACACACTAGCTATTCTTCAAAGAATATGGCAGACTGCTGATGAGAAAGAGCAGGGCGAGTTAAAAAAATTACTTCCTTGTATTTGTTTTTCTGGAAAATTTAAAAAAAGAAACAATAGAGGAATAGAAGATCATTCGGGTTTGGTTTGTTTAGATTACGATCACTTAGGAGCTAATTTAGAATTATCTAGGGAGAATATAAAAAAGATAAAATACACTTATGCTTGCTTTTTATCTCCTAGAAAAGACGGTTTAAAAATAATAATCAAGATACCTAGAGAAATAAAATCTCATGGAGATTATGTCGAGGCGTTAGGTAAATATTACCCAGAAGCTAATTACGATGAGTTTCGTGATATTTCTAGAGTTTGTTATGAGAGTTATGACCCTAATATATATATAAACGAAAACTCTCATGTCTTCGATATGAAGAAGAGAGAGAAACCGTCTATTAGGGAATCTATTGAAGAGGAAGAAAAGATATTAGATGCACAGGCTCTTTATAAGAATATAAAAAAATGGCACGAGTCTAAAGATGAGTATTATGATGGAAACAAATATAAGTTTCTAGTTGCCTTAGTAGCTGCGTGTAATAGGTATGGTTTGGAGGCTGATTTTGTTACTGAGAAAATAAAAAACGATTATCAGTATGCAGCTGAATTTGTTTCTGATGAAGATTTGTTTGACCTTGTTCGTAGGATATTTATTAACTACGAAGAACAGAATGGTATTTCTTGGATGACCAAGAAAGGTGAGATGTCGGATTATAATCCTGAAGGAAAAGCAAGGGATGTAATTTATTTAAAGGACATTGAGAAACTAATGGTAGATTCATTTCTTAATGGAGATACAAAAGGAGATACAACTTATTTTAAATCACTTGACCCTCATTTTACTTGGAGGAAAGGAGAGGTTACTCTTTGGCATGGGTTACCAAATCACGGAAAAACAACTGTGTTGATTCATTTGATGCTTATTAAATCAATGAAGGATGGGACAAAGTGGGGGATTTTCTCTCCTGAGCAAAACCCTCCTATTGATTTCTATAAAGAATTAGCTGAGATGTATATTGGGAAGAGTACAGATCCTGACCATGATAATCAAATGTCTTTGGATGAGTATTATGATGCGATGAAGTTTATTAACGATTACTTCTTCTTCATATATCCTGAAAAAGACGAGCCTACTCCGCAGTATATTAATGATAGATTTGAAGAATTAATATTAAAGGAGGAAATTGAAGGCTGTGTTATTGATCCTTTTAACCAACTTGATAATGACTGGGCTTCTGAGGGTGGGCGTGATGATCAGTATATTTCTGCGTTTTTAGCTAAAGAAAAAAGATTTGCTTTGAAACATAATGTCTATAAGCTTATAGTGGCACACCCTAAAGGTGGTATGCAGATGGTTTCTAGTAAAACAGAAAAGGAGTTTGACAATGAAGGGAACTACGAATGTCCGGGAGTGTATAACCTTGCAGGAGGGGCAATGTGGAACAATAAGCTAGACAACATAGTAGTGGTTTATCAGCCTTATTACAACACTAGAATGACGATTAGAAACAAACAAGATTGGGAGGATAGGTCAGATGTTATACCTTACCACCTAAACACAACTGTTGTTCGTTCTCAGAAGATAAAGAAACAAAAAATAGTAGGAAAACCCGGATCGGCTTTCTGGGTATTTGATCCAAACTCATCTCGTTTTTATGAAGATGAAGAGGGAAAGGATTTAACTTCTACACCATTCTTTAAAGGGTACGAAACTACAGGTTCTTCGGGGGAAGTAAAGGGTTATGACCCTACAGACCAAGAGTGGGATGTTTTTAGAGAAAAGATTAAAAAAGATGATGAAACAAGAGATGGGGAGGAGGAAAAAAGAGAAGAAGAATACTTAGCTGAGCTTGGTATTTCAGTTCCTAATCAACCTAGTGAAATAATAACAGATAACTTGTCAACACAAGAGGAAACGGCTGATAATTTTGACGACTTTGTGCAGGATTACAGTGAAGAAGAAATCCCTTATACAGAAAGAGGTTCAGAAGAAGAAGATGATGTACCCTTTTAATCTGGCATAAAATCTAGAAAAAAAATATAACAACAAATAATAATTAATAAAAAACAATTTGTATTTAAACAGTACAACATTTTAAATTATAAAAAACATGAGCGAGAAGATAGAAAAGAAGGTAGAAAAGATATTGCAGCCTAACGATGATAGGTTTGTTGTTTTTCCAATAAAGCACGATGATATTTGGCAGATGTACAAAGAATCTGAAGCTAGTTTTTGGACAGCAGAAGAAATAAAATTAGACCAAGATTTAGTTGATTGGAGAGATAAATTAAATGATAATGAGAGACATTTCATTAAACACGTACTTGCATTTTTTGCAGCTAGTGATGGGATTGTAAACGAAAACCTAGCAGAGAACATGTTGACTCAAGTTCAATATGCTGAGGCTAAATTTTACTACGGTTTCCAAATAATGATGGAAAACATACATTCGGAAACATATTCTCTTTTGATTGATACTTATATTGAGGAGACAGAAGAAAAGGAAAAGCTTTTCAAAGCACTTGAAACTATAGATTGCGTCAGAAAGAAGGCTGATTGGGCTTTAAGATGGATAGATGAAGGAGATTTCGTAGAAAACCTTATTGCGTTTGCTGCTGTGGAAGGAATATTTTTCTCAGGTTCATTTTGCTCTATATATTGGTTAAAATCAAGAAACCTCATGCCGGGTCTATCTTTTTCTAACGAACTAATATCTCGTGACGAGGGTACTCATTGTGATTTTGCTTGTCTTTTGTACAACAATCATATTGAAAACAAAATGCCGATTGAGAAAGTGACAAAAATAATAACTGATGCTGTTGAGATAGAGAAAGAATTCGTTTCCGATGCTCTTCCTGTAAGTTTAATTGGAATGAACTCAGACTTAATGTGTGAGTATATTGAGTTTGTTGCTGATAGGCTTTTAGGTGAGTTAAATTGCCCTAAAGTTTATAATACTGAGAATCCTTTTCCGTTCATGGAAAACATTTCAGTGCAGAATAAGACAAACTTTTTTGAGAAAAAAGTTGCTGAGTACCAGAAATCAGGTGTTTTAAACGGAGGTAAAGATGACGCTTTCTCTATGGATGAAGACTTCTAGTAGGTTGGCTTGGTGAAAAAAAATAATAAGAAATAAGAAATAAGAAATAAGAAATAGAATGAACGTAATAAAGAGAAAGAAAGATAAAGACGGGAAAGATATCAAGGAGAAAGTGAAATTTGACAAAATAGCATCTAGAATTGAGAAGTTGTGTTATGGGTTAAATTCAGAGTTTGTAGACCCTTACAAAGTTGCTACAAAGGTTATTCAAGGGATAACAGATAATATTACGACTCGTGAGTTAGATGAATTAGCTTCTAGGAATGCTGGTGCTTTAATATCTGTACATCCTGACTACTCTAAATTAGCTTCTAGGATATCAGTTACGGCATTGCATAAAGATACATCCAAAAGTTTTTTGGTTACAATTGAAAAGCTTCATAAGTATATCGATAAAAAAACTGGACTAAAAGCTTCTTTAATAGATGATGAAGTTTATAAAATTATAAAGAAGAATTACGCTAAAATAAATGAAGCAATCATTTATGATAGAGACTTGAACTTTGATTACGTTGGATTTAAGACTTTAGAGAGGTCGTACCTTTTAAAAGTGGAGGGAAAAATTGTAGAAAGACCTCAGCATATGTGGATGAGAGTTGCAATTGGAATCCACAAAGAAGACATCGACTCTGCTATTGAGACTTATGATTTAATGTCTCAAGGATTTTTTACTCATGCAACTCCTACTTTGTTTAACGCAGGAACTCCTATGCCTCAAATGTCTTCTTGTTTTCTTTTAGGTGTAGATGATGATTTAAAGGGAATTTTTGATGCAGTAACAGAATGTGCAATGATATCTAAATCAGCGGGTGGAATCGGTCTTTGGGCGCATGACATTAGAGCCAAAGGGTCTTATATCAAGTCTACAAATGGCTACTCCAATGGTTTAGTTCCAATGCTTAAGGTTTTTAATCAAACAGCAAGATACGTTGATCAGGGTGGTGGTAGAAGAATGGGTTCATTTGCAGTTTATTTAGAGCCTTGGCATGCTGATATTTATGACTTTCTTGATTTGAAAAAGAATCATGGTAAAGAAGATGTTAGAGCTAGAGATTTGTTTTATGCAATGTGGACTCCTGATTTGTTTATGCAAAAAGTTGAGGAAGATGCTGATTGGCATTTATTTGACCCTGCTGAGTCTCCTAATTTATCTGATGTTTATGGAGATAAGTTTGTAACACTTTATAACAAGTATGTTAAGGAAGGTAAATTTGTGAGGTCGGTAAAAGCTCGTGATTTATTTTACAAAATAATGGAATCTCAAATTGAGACAGGTACTCCTTATATGCTTTACAAAGATGCTGCTAATGAGAAATCTAATCAGAAAAATCTTGGAACCATTAAGAGTTCTAATCTTTGTACTGAGATTATGGAATACACTGACCCTCATAAAGAGATTGCAGTGTGTAACTTAGCAAGTATTGCTCTCCCTAAGTTTTTGAAACAAACAAATAGATTTAAAAATGTTTTAGAAAAAAAGTTTGAGTTTGACTACAAAGAACTTCATGAGGTGACTAAGTTAGTGACTAGAAATTTAAACAAAGTTATTGATGAAAATTACTATCCTGTAGAAGCTGCTAAAACATCAAACTTAAGACACAGACCTATAGCTATAGGCGTTCAAGGTCTAGCTGATGTGTTTGCTAAACTTTATATAGGGTTTGATTCAGATGAGGCAAAAAAAGTAAACAAAAAAATATTTGAAACAATATATCACGCAGCTATAGAAAGCTCTGTTGAGATTGCTAAAAAAGATGGCGCATACGAGACGTTTAAAGGATCTCCTATGTCGAAAGGTATATTCCAGTTCGATATGTGGCAAGATGCTAGAAAAACGTCTGAGGGATGGTCTTATAAGGACATTGAACTATCTGAAGAACTAGGCTATGATTGGGATGGTTTAAAAGTAGATGTTAAGGAGTTTGGGGTAAGAAACTCACTTTTTGTTGCACCGATGCCGACAGCCTCGACTTCTCAAATACTAGGGAACAACGAGTGTTTTGAGCCATTCACTTCAAATATTTATAAGAGAAATTTAATTTCTGGAGAGTTTATTGTTATGAATAAACACTTGATTGAAAGACTAGACGCTTTAGGTTTATGGGGTGATGAGATGAAGCAGATACTTATTGCTTCAAAAGGTTCTGTTCAAAACATAGAAGGTCTTCCTGATGATTTAAAAGATGTGTTTAAAACTGTTTGGGAAATCAAGCAAAGTCACGTTTTAGATATGGCAGCAGATAGGGGTGCTTTTATTGATCAGTCTCAGTCAATGAATATATTTATGACAGGAGCTAATTTTAAAAAGCTATCTTCGGCTCATATGTATGCTTGGAAGAAAGGTTTAAAAACTGGAATGTACTATTTAAGAACTCAAGCCGCTACTGATGCTTCTCAGTTTACTGTTGATAAAAAATACAGAGATGCGCAGAAGGTAAGTGTGGCTGAAAAACCTTTGCTAAGAGAGGTTATGCCAAAAGAGGAGATTGAAAGCAAAGAAGTTCAAGAGACTGTAAATAAAGTTGGAAGTGAATTCGAACAAAAAGTTTACGGAATTAATGAGCTTCCTCAAAAACCAACAGACTCACCTTTCGAATGTGAAGGGTGTGGTTCATAATTTTTTTTTATTGTTTAAGAAAAGGGGAAGTAAATATTTACTTCCCCTTTTTATTTGATATTGTATTTTTTTTTGTTTAAATTTTTCTATAAATAAAAAGATAATGAAAAAGCAGATTAAAGGTGATAAGAAGCAAAAGATGGTTAAGGCTGCGAAGGGTAGGTTTGTAACTAAATCTGAAAAGTCGGCTAGAAAAAAAAGATGGCAGATTAAGCTTGTGGAGAACGCTAATAGGAAAAGAAATCAATCAGAAGCGTTTTCTCAAGTTGTGCAGGAATATAATGAAGCTTTAAAAGAAGCTCAAGTTCAGTCTGAGCTTGAGGTTGAAAATAACAATACTGAAGATGCCTTGTTAAATGATAAAGAGCCAGATATTGATTGATGGTAAAGGTTCTTTGTTTTGTTTTTAAAGAATGCTCCACTAAGGAGCATTTTTTTTATCTTTTAATACTATTTATATAAAATAGTCATCATGAATGAATCTCTAGATAAAATAATAAAAACAATTAAAGAACAAGCTCAGTCTTTAGCTCCTCAGTTAGGAGTTCCCGCTCCTGCTCCTACTCCTAATCAAGCTACTGTAGTTTTGTTTGACAAAGGGCAAGAAGGTGAGTTTAAGGTTAAGTTTTCAGAGAGAGGTTTTTTAATAAATGGCACAAGGTTGAGTTTTGAGTCTTTAGAG
>Ga0222676_1000176_pt1 | contig 26530 bp, 27 predicted proteins | sample AntAcemetagen870_FD_179815 | JGI IMG/M metagenome (GOLD analysis project Ga0222676, IMG submission 179815) | Saline water microbial communities from Ace Lake, Antarctica - #870 | ecosystem: Environmental > Aquatic > Non-marine Saline and Alkaline > Saline | place: Antarctica: Ace Lake...
ACATATCAAAATTTTCAAAGCGTTTTCCTTGAGTAAGGAACTCTGGATTCTTTACATAGAGTTCCATGTCTTTAAGTGCAATTTTTAGATTAGATATTTGTTTTCTTTCCATATTCTCAGTATAACTTATAACAAAAAACACCCCTACAGGTGTTTTTTGTTTGTCTCTATAAATCGTCTTTCGACGCGTCTCGAGAGACCTCTCGACTTGCTCCCCCGGTAGGATTCGAACCTACGACCCATCGCTTAACAGGCGATTGCTCTACCGCTGAGCTACAGGGGAATACGTTTCTCGTAAGAGAACAAGGAAATCATAGCAAAAAAATGAGACTTTGCAAAAGGATTTGCTAGAATTGGGATATGTATATAAAAGTAAGTGTAGTCGCTGGAGCTAGGCGGGAGGAAGTAAAAGAGGTTGGTTTAAATAGATATGAGGTCTTTGTGAAAGAAAAGGCCGAGAATAATCAGGCTAATCGGAGGATAATTGTTTTAATGGCAGAAAAGTACGGTCTGAGTGCGAGTAAGATCCGTATCATTAGTGGGCACCATAAGCCAGGTAAGATGCTTTCTGTGGAAAATGATTGAGGGAATGATTGTGATATAATGGAGTCATATGAAAACAAACATAAAAGCTACAAATACGGAGCTTACAAGTGCGATTTCAGAGTATGTTGGCAAGAAATTATCACACATAGAAAAGAAGTTTATTGATACTGCACCGGAAAATGTCTCTTGTGATGTTGAAGTTGGAAAAGAGACAACGCATCACCAGTCGGGCGATGTATATTTTGCTGAATTTAATCTTCACGTTGGTGGAAAGTTTTACCGAGCCCGAAGTACGCAGAGCAACCTGTATGCAGCGATAGATAATGCTAAGACTGATCTTGAGAGTGAGGTTCGATCTTCAAAAACAAAAAGAGAAACAATGGTTCGAAAGGGAGGTAGGAAGATTAAAAGTATGTTAAAGCGCCTTTCATTCTAGGCCAATGAAAGCCCGACGTCCTCAAGGAGTACCTCTTGTGATGTTGATGGCTTTGTCGATCACTATTCTGTGCATCTTCTTTGTGGTAAATAGAGATGTGTTTAAAAATATGGGAAAAGCGTTGGTCTCTATTAATTCATATGTTGAAAAATAGAAAAATACGATTTGGTGCCTTTATTTTTTAGTAGAATCGTTTTTAAATCCGCGGAGAAAGTCTGCGTAGCTCATTTCTTTTTTTCCTTCAGGGATGACCCTGTCTATATATAGTGTACCATTTTCAATGTGTGCCTCTTTTACAACGATACGTATTTCTTTTGAGTTTTTTTCAACGAAGAAATATGGTTTTGGCCATTCTTGAAATGCATATATTTTTCGAATGTTGAGTCCGGCGGGATCTGTTAGGTTGAGCAAGCCGTCGTCCTTGGTTATTTTTTTTGTAAAAGTCGCATTACTGTGGTTTTGAGGAATGCTTGGTGCCGTACCAGCAATCCAAGAAGGGAGAATGTGAGCTAAAAGAAAAGCACCTTGTGAAGCAAGGATGGTGCGAAGACGAGAGATCTCCAGTGGCCACTCAGGAACTTTTGCTTCCTCTTGTGCGACGATTGGTCCGTGGTCCATTTTCTGATCCATCTCCATAATAGTGACGCCTGTTGTCTCTGCTTTCAGTATAGCTGTTTGAAGGGGGGAGGCGCCACGAAATTCTGGTAGGAGGGAAGGGTGAATGTTTAGGCACTTATGAGCGGGGATTGAGAGTATTTTATTTGAAATAATTTTTCCGTACGAAGCTACCACAAATACATCAGATGCTGTGTCAGTAAGTGTCTGCACCACGTCTTTTGCGGTAAGAGTGGTTGGTTGAATACAGGTAATTTTTTCATACATTGCCCATTTTTTAACCTTGGGTGCTGTGAGGAGTCGGTTTCTGCCTTGTGGTGTGTCCTCAGTCGTCACGATAAGTGTTGGTGTGCATCCAACTTCTTTAAGTGTTTTAAGAACAGTGACTGCAAAGTCGTCTGTTCCAAAAAATACAAATTGTATGTCAGTTAGATTTTTCATTGGTAGGTCGATCTTCTGCAGGTAAATCTTTAATGTCGTCTGCTTTGTCGATAAAGAGAATGCCGTCGAGGTGGTCTATTTCGTGCTGAAAAATTTGGGCAATGAGTCCTGATCCACCTCGAGAGACTTTTTCACCATACTCATTGTAGGCGCTTATTGTTGCTTTAGTGTAGCGTTTTACCCATCCATACTTCCAGCGCACAGAAAGACACCCCTCTTCCATCTCTTCTTTTTTTTGTGAGTGGTTGGTGATTACGGGGTTGATGAATACAAGATCTGGAGATGTTTGTTTTGCAGGGAGGTTTTCTGTACCGTCTTCGTCTACGTCAAATGCTCGTCCAGAAATGACAAAGATCCGTAAGAGGACCCCGATTTGAGGAGCAGCAATAGCAACGCCATCATCTTGTGAAGTCAGCGCCTGCTTCATTTTTTTAATAACCGCCTGCACTTCTGTGGAATGTATTTTTTCGACAGGGACGCTTTCAGAAATTTGTCGCAGTGAAGGGTGTGGTGTTTGGATAATATCTTCCATAATTTGCTACTATATCATACCTATAAAATGCTTTCAGGATTAACTCGTATGGTAAAAAAGGGTGGAAGCTCTTTCAGCATTTCAATGAGCTGCTGGTCTGGCCAGGTCTCATGTGGCACTTTAATCAAGGCGTGCATAGTGTACAGTCCCTTCACTACAGATGTAAAGGCGGGGAAGGATATGAGCCCGTAGTCTGTGAAGTGTTTTTCAAGTCTCTCCATATCACGTTCTACCAAGGGGCGTTTTCCTCGGCGGGTAATTTTTATTAGTGCTGTGTACGGGGGGTATCCAAATTGCTTTCTATTTGACAGCTCGTATTCGTAAAAATCTCTTAAGTTTCCGGAAAGGATGAGGGAGAAAATATCTTTTTCAGGATCTCTTGTCTGGACAAAAAATTTCTTTTCTGCCAGGCCGTACATTGTGAGTAGAAGACGAGCCACTTTTTCTTCAATTCGAAATTCGGGCAAAGAAAAGAGGCTATCAAGTGATATGATAGCAACTTTATGAATTTGCTTCTTTAAGAAAGGCAAGGCCATTTCTGTACCAAGAAGAATTGCTTTTGGGTTTTGATAGAATTGTTGAATCTTTTTTTGGGCCTGTGTGCGAGTTTTTACGCTGTCCTTGTCGAGACGGATGATCGTTGCTTCGGGAAATTTTTTAGTGAGTTCTTCTTCTACTTTTTCAATGCCGATACCGAGTGTAGTCAGGTTCCAGCCACCACATTTTTTACAAGTCTCTTCAGCACTTCGAGTATCTCCACATTTGTGACAAAGAAAAAAAGTTTTTTCTTTGTAAGTGTGAAGCGTGGTTGGAGCACTGCATTTAGTGCATTCAACAACCGTTCCGCAATCTGTACAGACAGTGATTGGTGCTAAACCTCGACGTGCGTTAAAGATGAACATTTTTTCTTGAAGGACGAGTCCATCTTTGATTGCTTCGGTGACGGTGTTACTGATAATTGTAAATTTCTTGGTTCGTGCATCTTTTGGGGTTCGCATATCAAGAAGGTGTGCTTCAGCTTTTTCTTTTATACGAGCACTGCTCTGTATGAGTTCGGTGTACTTACCTTGCTCTTGTTCCCAAATCGTCTCACTTCTTGAAAGTGTGTCACCAACGATGAGACGGATACCAGCCTCTTCTGCAAAAAAACGAGCGGCAATCTTTGCATCAATATATGGTCGAGATTGGAAAGTGTATCCAGTGGCGTTTTCTTCCTCAACAATGATTGTGCCTATGTCATTTCGGGGAATGCCAAGATGTTGAGGGGTAGAAAGAATTACAATAGGATGTTTTTCTAAAATCGCACTTTTCCATACCTGCAGTATCTCTTCTTTTTTTAGGGAGGAGTGTGCCTTAAAAACGTAGTTTTCAATGCCACGATTAAGGAGGTCACCGGCTTCGGTAATCGCTTGTACAGATGGAAAGAGAATGATGACTGATTGTTTTTTTGCGAATTCTTCTCGAATAATACTTTTGTATTGGCTCATCCTTTCTTTATGCGAAGATTGTAGGATGAATTTTTCGTGGTTTTGTGATCGTGTGGGGATTTTTTTTGGAGGTGGGAGGCTGTCTATTTTTTCAAGAATTGAAGTTGGATTTAGTTGCCAAATAGCGGCACCGGTAGTTGAGATGAAGTGGTCGGCAACTCGTTCACACATCTTTATGTAAGCTGAAGAAAAAAATATTGTATGCTTTGCTGATGTTAGTTTTTTGAGTGTGAAATCAGATGAGCGTAAATCTGCCTTTCGTTCGGATGCGTCAACAGTCCTAATGGCAATTGCTTTTATCTGTGCATTTCGTAAGGGGACAGAGATGAGTGAGCCTGGCTGAATAGTTTGAGATGTGAAGTATGAGAGGCTTTCTTTCATCATCCCGCGAGCGATCGGAATAACATCAATAATCTTGGGGCTTTTGGGATTCTTGTCCATAAGTATACTAAGTGTACCTGTATGTATACACAAATCAAAACCCCTCATTTTTGATGATATTGAAGGGTTTTGAATAGTGGGTCGGATGGTTGTTATATGTCGACGCGGTAAAGTTTCTCTTCGTCGAGAACGTACATTCGATCGGCATCTTGTTTGTAGAAGCGAACACTTCTGCCGCTGAAAATTGGCTGGAAGTTCTGTGTTCCTCGTGTGTCGAGTTCGATTGCGTATACGCCGTCATCGATTGAGAATACTAGAATGTCATTTCGATCTTTAAAGAAGAACAGGTTGTGAACTGGTTTTGCTGAAGAAAGGATGCTTCGTGGTCCTGTGCATGAATTTTCACAGAAGTAAGTTGGAGCAGCGTCATCAATACCAATCCATTGCGCCATAATTTCTGTTCCTTCAATCCAAACCGAAACTGTGTTGTTTGGAGATTGTAGTGGGGAGCTTGCTGTCGGTGCGGGTGTGTTTTTTACAAGCGGTGCGATTTCAGCGTATTGAGGGCTGACAAGTGTGATTCGATCCCACTCTACGCGCACAGGTAAAAGAAACGGACTGAATGTTGTTGATCCGGTAATTTCTACTTCCTTACTCCACGGCCACGTTCCTTCTCGAGCTACGATAATCGTATGTAGGCCATCTACTACATTTCGTTTAATTGTGTCGTTTGATTCTGTTGATTCACCAACTTTTCTGTCATCGATATATACGTCAGTACCTTCTTCGGGGGTGATTATACTAACAGTGTTTCCTCCAGACAGTGAAATGTGTCCTTTATTGTAAGCAATAGTGATTCCGCCAATAGTGATGAGAAGTGCCAGTAGTATGTAATGTGTCTTTTTTTTCATAAATTATTCGAGCGTTAATACTTGATTACTATCTCAAAACCTCGTCATTCCTGCAAGCTAAAATCCTCTTATAACACGAATTGAGGCACCTAGACCGTTAAGGCGGTGCACTATATCTTCATAGCCTCTATTTATATTGTATATATTACGAAGAATTGATGTTCCTTCCGCGGCAAGCATCCCGATGAGAATAACAGCTCCAGGGCGAAGTGCCGGAGGGCAAATAATTTCAGCTGCTCGCAACTTTGTAGGGCCGGTAATATAGAGACGATGTGGGTCAGCTAGCATAGTATCTGCGCCAAGTTTGTCGAGGTCCATATAGTAAATGGCTCGTTTCTCATACATCCAGTCGTGAATTAGTGTTTGGCCTGTTGCTTGTGTGGCGATGATTGTAAAGAAGGGGAGGTTGTCTGCATTAAGTCCTGGGTATGGCCGAGCTTCGATTTTTTCATCCAAAGCAGTGAGTTTTGAAGGTAGCGTTGTAATATCTACAAGCCTTGTCTTGCCGTTATGAGCTGTGTAGGGCTTAGACATTTTGTATTTGAAACCCATTTTTTCGAGCTTAAGTAATTCAAGTTCAAGAAAGTCGATCGGACAACGTTTAATGGTTATTTTAGACTTGGTAATAATTGCGGCAGTAATAAAAAACATTGATTCGATCGGATCTTCAGATAGGTAGTAGGTGATGTTTTGATTGATTTCAGATATGCCGTGTACTGTGAGTGTAGTTGTGCCGATTCCTTCAATGGTGACCCCGAGTGACTCAAGGAAGAAACATAGATCCTGAACCTGGTAATTTGCCGATGCGAATTTAATAGTTGTTTTTCCTGGTAGTAAACAGGCGGCCATAATAGTGTTTTCGGTAACAGTATCTCCAGATTCATACAATACAATGTAGTTTGACTTTAGATTATTGCTTGAAATTTCGTAGTGAGTATCGGTGGTATTAATAGAGACACCTAGTTTTTCAAGCGCGAAGAAGTGTGGCTTGACTGTTCGAGAACCAAGTTTGCACCCACCTGCTTGTGGAAGTTTAAAGTTTTGGAGTGAGTGAATAAGTGGACCAATCATCATAATAATACTTCGAGTTTTTATTGCTGACTCTCGATTTATTTTTGAAAGAGCAAGTTTTTTTGGCGGAGTTATCTCTATGTCCGCTCCGTCACGCTTTATCTGAACGCCAACACTTTCAAGTACTTCAAGAATTCTATTTACTTCTTCAATTTTAGGAACATTTTTAAATGTTGTTCGGCCTTTATTTAAAAGAGATGCAAACAAAAGAGCCACGGCTGCATTTTTCGAGGTTTTTGTTGTGACGGTACCTGAGAGTTTCTTACCGCCTTCGATTTGGATGTTGATAGCGCCGCTTGAAACCTGCATAATGTCTTTTTCCAGAGCGTTGCTGATTTTGGTGAGCATTTCAGTGCTCATATTTTGTTGGCCATTTTCAATACGGGCAATTGCACTTTGGGTGGTTGCTAGTTTTTTGGCGAGTTCTGCCTGAGTTAATCCGCGTTCTTCTCTAAGGTCGTGAATAAGGCGTCCGATAACATATAAGTTGGTATCTTTTTTGGGTTCCATTAGCGTATGGTGTTATTATCAATTTAAAATAATAATATCATATATGCTATAGAAAATGAATATGTGTATATGGTGGGCATTAGGGTATTTACTAGAAAATCTGTTTGTTTATGTGATAGAGTAGAGTCACAAATTATGGGACTTTTTTCAAAAAAACTGGGTATCGATCTTGGGACGGCAAACACATTAGTGTTTGTGCCAGGTAGGGGGGTTGTGCTCAATGAGCCTTCAGTAGTAGCTGTTTCCGAGGAAGATAATCGAATTTTAGCAATTGGAAATGAGGCTAAAGAGATGATTGGAAGAACACCAGGCAACATTATTGCGTATCGACCAATGAAAGATGGTGTGATCGCTGACTATCGAGTAACTGAGGCAATGCTTCGGTACTATATTACTAAAGCTCTCGGACGATGGGCATTTACAAAACCAGATGTGCTTGTCTCGGTGCCAGCGGGCGTGAGTTCAACAGAAAGGCGTGCGGTGGTTGAGGCTGGTATAAAAGCAGGAGCTCGAAATGCCTACGTGGTAAAGGAGCCTATTTTGGCAGCTATTGGTGCAGGTATTCCAATTCACGAACCGATGGGTAGGATGATTGTTGATATTGGTGGAGGTACGACAGACGTGGCAGTGATATCGCTTGGAGGTATCGTGACATCAAAGTCGGTAAAAGTAGCGGGGAATAAGATAGATACAGCTATTGCTGATTATATAAAAAAGACAGCAAACCTAGCCGTGGGCGATAAGACAGCCGAGTCAATTAAAATACAAATTGGATCAGCACTACCAGTAGATGAGGAACTTTCGATGGTAATTAAAGGACGTGATTTTGTAACAGGACTTCCTCGATCGGTAGAGATAAAAACAAATGAGATTGTAAAAGCAATTAGTAAAGAACGTCGCGATATTGTGCAGGCGATTAAAGATGTGTTACAAGAGACACCTCCTGAGCTTTCTTCTGATATTATCGATCAGGGAATTATTATGACCGGAGGTACTTCACAATTAAGAAATTTGCCAGAACTCATTTTTAAAAAGATAGGCGTTAGGGCGGTATTGGCAGATGATGCACTATTTTGTGTAGTAAAAGGAACTGGTATCGCTCTCGAGCATCTCGATATGTACAAGAAGAGTATCGTGACAAAACGTTAAGTATGAATTTAGAACGATTCTTTGGGACAGATTTAAAAAAGATGCACCACACTTGTCTTATTGAGGCTCCGCTATCTGCGGGCATTTTGAGTGTGTATGAGTACTTACGGGCACGAGAGTATCAAACAAAAGGAAACCCTGATTTTTTCCATCGGGTATTTAAAGTGCTGAAGATTGATGATGTGCACGAATTGCAGCGTGTGCAGAGGGGGAAAGCCCTGGTGTCTGATCAAAAAATTATTTTAATTGAAACGATAGGGATAACAGAAGAAGCGCAAAATGCCTTTCTTAAAGTTTTGGAAGAACCAACTGCGGGTACGCATTTTGTTATTGTGACTCACTCAACTAGTCGCTTACTTCCGACACTATTATCTCGGGTGCTGCTAGTTTCACTACCAAAAAGTGCTACTGTGCAAAATGAAGAATTTGTTGATTTTCATACACTGCCCCTTAAAGAACAAATGAAGCGAGTCGGATCGATTGCAGATACAAAAGACAAGCAGGTGGCGTTTGAGCTAGTTGATAGTTTTGTTGTCGCGACAAAGATTCTTTCCGGTGCTGATTCGTCTGTACAAAAGTATCAAAAACAACTCCTTGAGTCGCGAGGTTTTTTAATGGATCGATCTCCTTCAGTAAAAACAATTTTAGAAAATGTGGTACTAACATTCCCTAGGGAGAAAAAGTAGGGTGTGAGTAGAGGTTCATAGTGGAAATAATTGATTATTTTGGTACACTATAGAAAATGGCATATAATTTTTCACAATTACAACAGAGGGTAGAGCAGGTAGAAGTATGGCTCAAAAAAGAGTACGGTAGTCTGCGAACAGGGCGGGCAACACCGACTATTTTAGACGTGGTACACGTTGATTCATATGGTACGAAGATGCCGATCAACCAGCTAGCCAGCGTTACGACCGAAGATGCACGGTCACTGAGGATTGCTCCGTGGGATCAGTCGCAAGTAAAAAGCATTGAAAAGGCTATTATTGACGCTAGCCTTGGCTTGTCCGTGCAAACAGACGACAAAGGTTTGCGTGTTGTGTTTCCGGAATTAACTCAAGAAACACGACAGGCACTTCTTAAGGTGGCAAAACAAAAACTTGAAGAAGCTCGTATTTCACTTCGAAAAGAACGAGAAGAAGTTTGGGAAGATATTCAAAATAAAGAAGAGAAAGGTGAGCTTAGTGAAGATGATAAGTTCCGACTTAAAGAACAAATGCAAAAAATTGTAGATACTGCAAACAAAACACTTGGAGAAATATCAGAGAAAAAAGAAAAAGAAATTACCGGTTAAGTAGACTATTTTATATAAATGACAATCATACTTTTTATCGTAATACTCGCTGTTCTTATTTTAGTTCACGAGTTCGGACATTTTATTGTTTCAAAAGCAACAAATACACGAGTAGATGAGTTTGGACTCGGCTTTCCTCCGCGAGCGTTACGACTATTTCGAATTGGTGAGACAGACTACACACTCAACTGGATTCCGTTTGGTGGCTTCGTTAAAATATTTGGAGAAACTCCAGATGAAGAGTCTGTTAGTGGTCCTGACAAAGAACGAAGTTTTTTTCATAAACCAAAGTGGGCACAGGCACTTATCCTCGTAGCTGGCGTGACGTTTAACGTACTCTTTGCTTGGGTTCTTATCTCTATTGGATTTATGTCTGGAATGCCGACACCAGTTAGTGACGCGGTGTCTGCGGACGTTAGAGATGTTCGTCTTGTAGTGACATCGGTATATGCAGATTCTCCAGCCGGTGAAGCTGGTATTCCATCGGGCGCGTCTATTCTTTCTTTGTTGTCTGAAGAGGGTGAGCTATCTGAAAACCTTACTCCGGAAGCTGTGTCTAGTTTCATTGAACAATCCGCTGAAAATGAAATTAATTTTACCTATCAATTTGGCGAAGAAGTAAAAACAGTGGCAGTGATTCCTGAGTACGGAGTGGCTGGAAGTCAAAAAGCCATTGTGGGAATTACAATGGACAGAATAGGAATACTGCAGCTACCACCACATAAGGCATTGTGGGAGGGTGCTCGATTGACTGGTGAAGTGGGTGTGGCGGTTACTGTTGGATTATTTACTTTCTTTAAAGATATATTTATTGGTCAGGCAGATTTTGCACAAGTAGCAGGCCCTGTTGGTATTGTTGGCTTAGTGGGAAGTGCGTCTGATCTTGGCTTTGTCTACCTTCTTTCATTTACAGCATTTATTTCAATTAACCTTGCTGTGATTAACCTACTTCCACTACCAGCACTTGACGGAGGGAGGTTGGTGTTTGTGGCGATAGAGACAATTAAAGGTTCACCGATCAAACCATCCGTTGCAAACTTTTTAAATGGCATTGGGTTTATACTACTTATTCTCTTAATGCTCGTTGTTACATTTAATGACATTGTAAAATTATTTTAGTGCAGAGTAGCGTGTGGACAAAAAACAATTATTTCCTGTCTATTTAGCGCTATAATTATAATAGAGTTGTGGAAACGCACTCATTATATTATTAGTAATTATTAAAAAATATGGCAAAGAAAGCAGCAGTCGTTTTTGGAGTAGTGTTTCTGCTTGTTGGGGTACTTGGATTTATTGCAAACCCGCTTGTAGGAGTTGATGCACTATTTCACACAGACATGATGCATAATATCGTTCACCTCCTTTCAGGTGCGGTACTTGTGTTTGTGGGTATGAAGAATGCAAAAGTTGCATCGGCAACACTTGTGGCAGTTGGAGTAATCTACCTTTTGGTGGCAGTGCTCGGTATCGTTATGGTTGGTTTTAGTGAGACAGGATCAATTCTTGGGCTTATTGAAACAAACGGCGCCGACCACATTTTGCACGTGATTCTCGGTGCAGTTATTCTAGGGGCGGGACTTATGTCTAAAGAAAAGAGTCCTATGGCCGGAATGGATACTATGGATCAAGGTCAGGCAGGAATGTAGTCTTCATTTTTTATGATGAAGTATAAAAACATCCGGGCAGTATGTTCGGATGTTTTTATATGTACGAGAACCTTACTGTTGGGACATTAGTTTATTCAATATAGCGTGGTATTATTTTACTATGGAAAGTTTTTTACCCTTTTTTCTCATTTTATTTGTCGGAGTTCTTTTTTCGGCGGTATTTAGTCGGCTTCACTTGCCGTGGGTAGTAGCACTTATTGTTGCGGGTATTTTTATTGGTCCGTTTGGTTTCGAGTTGGTGTTAATTACACCGACTATAGATTTCCTTGGCCAGTTAGGACTAATCTTTTTAATGTTTATGGCGGGACTTGAAACCAAGTTATCGAGTTTTACTGAGATAGGAAAACAAGCCGTCTGGGTCGCCCTTGTTAGTGGAGGTATACCGATGCTGGCTGGAATAGTGCTTGGTCTGGCCTTTGGTTTGGAAGTGTTGCCGGCATTGTTGTTGGGAATTATTTTCGTTTCATCTTCGATTGCCGTGATTGTTCCGTCACTTACTTCAAGTGGTTTGTTCTACAAGAAAGTAGGAAGAATAATTGTGGCAGCGACAATCATTGCTGATGTCGTGTCGTTAGTAATGCTTTCGGTACTACTTCAGACTGTACAGCCGATCACCTCACTTCCGCTGGTGTTGTTTTACCCGCTCGTTGTACTTGTACTTGTGGCAATGAGGTATCTCTTGCCTCGAGTAGAGCATTTGCTTGCTATTGGATTTCGTTCATCTCAAGAGCTATTTCAACAGGAATTACGAGCCGTGTTTACGGTGCTTGTTGGTACAGTCATTGCATTTGAGCTTCTCGGGCTTCATCCGATAATTGCTGGTTTCTTTGCAGGCTTGGTACTTTCAGGATCAATTACAAGCTCGACACTCATCGATCGTTTGCGTGCAGTGAGCTACGGAGTATTCATCCCTACTTTTTTTATCGTAGTGGGAATTAAAACAGACATCACCATTTTCTTTGAGGCCGGTTCAATAGCCGTATTTGCAGTAGTGCTCATTCTCGGGTCAATACTTTCTAAGTTTGTAAGCGGGTACTTAGCGGGGCGTGTTCTCAAGTTTTCTTCACGAGAGAGTAGCCTTATCGGTGTCGCTATTATTCCACAGCTTTCAACCACACTAGCAGTGGTGTTTGCAGCCGTCGAGCTTAAGCTGATTGGTCCTGAAGTATCGGCCGCGATGGTGATGTTGAGTGTCGTTACTACTTTTGTCGGACCAGTATTATTTCGTCTGCTTGTCCCGCATCTTAAAAAAGATGAGGATATTGAGGAGGTGGCGGTTGCAGCAACTTAACTATGGGTACCGTATAGAAATATGGTAGAGTAGTTTATTATGATAAATACAAAAGGTTATATTTCATTTTATACGTTGCTTCTAGCTATTACAGGAGTCTGTATTCTCGGTACTGGCCTTTGGTTTGCATTGAGTAGGCAGGGTGAGGATGTGGTAGTGCCAGATGATACGGTAAACTTAGAGACGGCCACAACTACAAATTCTATCGTAACTAACCCGGACACAGAGACGCCCGCAACTGGAGTAGTTGATGAGCTGAAAGATTGTGCTCAGATTGATATCGTTCAGCAACGTCTCTGTCGTGTCGCTGAATTTTTTGCTACTAGACCAATTCTATCGACACTCCTTGTTCCAAATGGAAATATTGAAGAGGTTGGTAAAGGAGAGGTGCAACGACTTGTAAATATCTCTGTCCTACAATTTGATGATAGTCAAAATATGACTGACTTTTTAGAAAATAGGGATACGTCTCTTGTGCAACGTCGGTCTTCTGGAAAAATTGTTGAGTTTAGCTCAGCCAGCGCTGCGCAGGCACACTACGCAAAGCTTCAGACAGTTAACGCAGACAGGGGAGAGTTTACGGAGGTGGAGGTAGGTGGAGTTGTCTTGCTTCGACAAAAGTTGTTGGTAGATACTCGAGTCAATTTAATTTTTATTGTCGATAGGTATCTTTTTGGTTTTGATTTTATTTATGTAGATAATCTTCAAGACTATTACAGTGTGGTTGTTGAAGTAAAAAGTGCATTAGAAGAATATTTGTAGAGGGTAAAAGAAAGCGGTGTGACAATGAGTCTATGTAAATTTTTTAGTGTAATAAAAAAGGCCCCGGTGACTTTGTGTCGCCGGGGCCTTGTGACTGAGTTGCTACTGGGACGTCAAGATTAGGATCAAGATCGCCATTGTGGCAACTGTCGTCGACCCAATCGCTGCCAGTAGTAGCGAAACTCCCAAGATTTCGTTTTCGTTCGGTGGAAAAAAACTCGTTCTTCGCGGAATGTTGTTCCTGAGCTCTGCTTGGAGTCCTAAGAGTTTCAGCCGCTTTTCGATTGGTTGTAACTTACTGTCGATCAAATTAAGTCCTGTGAGAAAGTCTCTTAGGGGGCTGAAAAAAATTTCGTAGGGCGCTTTCCATTGGTAGTAACGCATAACGACTTTCATTTCGACTATCGCGTCCGCGACCGTAGCTGCTTTCGATGCCCGTCGAATGTGGCAGCCACACTCGATGTTGAAGGCCATCATTTTGTGGATGAAAGCGCCCAGGAATGTGGCGGCTACCAGGCTTGATACGGCCGTGAAGATCGTTAGCATGTCTGACTCCTTTTCTTTTTGTGAAAGTTCTTTTTTTATTATAACATAATCAAAACTATTGTCAATGATTTGAAAAATAGCTAAATTAGCAAACAATACCAAGATTCTAGTTCATAATATTATTTACGAGTAGTTATTTTTGATAGCTCTATCAACTTTCTAAGTTTTTCATTCGATATACCGTTGCTTTGAAAGTGCTGAGGAAAGATTGCACCGTTCTCAACAGCGTCGCTTTGTGCTGGGAGTATAAAAATATTTCCGCTTTCAGGATTTTTACCGAGTACTATTTTTATTCCCTCTTTTTTACAACGTTCAATTATGTCGTCTGTAGGGGTGGTGTAGCCAGGGAACTCTTCGTCACTAGCTTTTAGTTTTGCATAAGATTCTGGTTCAAGTCCAGGAAAACGAAAGGTCTCATTACTTTGGTATAATTCCTTTGCCAAAACGAGTAACTCATTTTTTTGAGTTTCTCTATCCTCGCTATTATTAGGTGTCGGAAATTTTTCGTCCATATTTTAGTTGTATTTTTTAAAGTACTTTTTCGTGAGGGGAATCTACTTGTGATTCTCTAATGCTTTATATACAGATCCTGTAATTATTAAAATAGCGAGTCCTAATAGGATTAGTACCCAAGGATTATTTTGAATAAAGGCTACTTTATTAAAAACCAGTTCAAATCCGTGCAAGATTGAAACTAGTGAAAATGTTATAAGGAGAGAGAAGGTGATGGGGTATTTTTTGAGTATAGATCTAGTTTTTAATCCAGTGTTGTCGTTAATAGTTTTTAGCGCACCTTCTAGGCGCTCAGTTGGATCATAATTTGTTTTTGTTTCCATGTTTTAAGTATATCAAAATATTATATACCTACCTATATTTATTCAGAAAGGAAAACAATTTGTAAAAAAACTGTTCTTGTGGGTGGTAATGTTTTTACGAGTGGAGATAATAGGTGAGAGTTTGAAACGTTTAAAAGCTTACTTTGAGCAATTCCGGTAGTACTACAATTCATCAATACAGATTAAAAATTTCCTTGCCGTAGCCTAATTTAATTGAGCGTGTAAGGTCGTAAGAAGGAAAATGAATCAGGGTGTATCTGGGACTGGTCATAGATTATAAATTATGAGCCGATTTTACTTTGATCAGCTCACCTGTGAGCTGATGGGTTGGCAATTAGCTCAAAATAGTATAAAATTGAGCCAATGAAAAATTCACTACTTAAGCATAAATTTCCGCCAAATTTAAAAGATATTTACGATGAAAAACTCGCCAATCAACTTGCACGAACACAAGGTGCGATTGGTAGTTTATTGCAAACTTCTCGGTTACTACAGAACCCTGATTTATTGATGAGTCCTATTTTGGCAAAGGAAGCCGAGTCTAGTTCACAGTTGGAAGGTACTCAGGCCTCTATTTCAGACGCTTACCAGATCGATTTGGTTGAGCAAACTGAAGAAAAGAGGAATGATGCTCAGGAAATTTTGAATTATGAACGTGCAATGCGAAAAGGTGTAGCAGCACTCAAAAGTTATGGTTTAAATGAGCTCTCAATAAGAGAAATGCACAAAACCTTACTCTCAGGAGTTAGAGGGGAAGATAAAAAACCTGGTGAGTATCGAAAAGAGGAAGTTTGGATTGGAAAAATAGGAACAAGTAAAGGTAAGGCACGTTACTTACCTCCGGAACCACTTCATGTAAAAAAGATGATGGAGGACTTGTCTGATTTTATTCAAAATAATGGAGACATTAACCCTCTAATAGCTTGTGGTGTGATACATCATCGTTTTGAAGCGATTCACCCATTTAAAGACGGTAATGGCAGAGTCGGGCGGTTGCTGATTACTCTTTATCTTATGAAAGAAGGTTTACTGGAAATTCCTATTTTGTACCCAAGTGGTTATTTTGAAGAACATAAGCCTCAGTATATGAAAGAACTTTCAAAAGTTGATAAAAATGAGGATTGGTATAGTTGGCTCAACTTTTTTTTGGTTGGAATACAAGCGCAAGCGGAGTTGTCACTAAAATTAGTATTACAGATCGATGTTCTGTATAAGGATTCTATGCTTAAAGTATCTAAACAGACCGCTAACATTAACTTAATTAAAGTGCTCGATCACAGTTTCTGTAATCCCTACCTCACCGCACCTCTGGTGCATAAAACGACAGAAATTCCACTTGCGACTACGAAGCGTTACATAAACTTACTTGAGAAAGTTGGTGTAATTGAAAGTCTGGGAACATATAAGAAGCAAAATGTGTATATTAATCGAAAATTGATCGATACTCTTCAGGCAATATAAATTATGGCATCAGATTTAGTAAGTAGCTTTGAGGTGATAGGTGGTATCCTCTGAGTAGATGGAGGAGTAAAAAACCTAGGTGATTATGTTAACCTTGTTCCCTCTTTGAAGAAAAGTTACTGTATGGTAAAAAAGCAGGCTATCGGACTGATAATCTGTCGCTTGCTAAAAGGTTATTTGAGGAGTTTTCGACTGAAAACTCCCAAGATGTGGAGATGGCGGGAATCGAACCCGCGTGCAGGAAAGATTCATAAGAGCATCTACAGAGCGTAGTTTGCTTTGATTTGGTTTAAATAGAAATAGTCAGAAAGCAAACAAAAGGTATTTCCACCGAGCCTTAATTGCTTATACAGCAGGTAAGACAGTCTGCTGTGGCAATCCGAAGTTTATTACACGACGTTCTACGTATCGGATGTCGATAGAAGTCATGCGCATTACGCTAAAGCGTATGCGAAAGCAAGATCTTTGCTTCCAAAATATGGAGATGCAATTGACTTTGCCTTTTGTGCGATTGTGTTTGCACGTAGGTTTTCCAAACTTTTTAGGAGTTCTTGGAGCTCCGCTCTGCACTAGTATGAAGTACCTTTTCTGTCGAGGCCAATCATCCCCTCACAAACAACACGGATGCGGTCTGTGAGGGAACAACCTCTAGTACTGTTTTTTCAATGTACGACGAATTTCTCTGTCGGTATCTCGTTTCTTGATCGACTCTCGTTTGTCGTATTTCTTCTTTCCACGAACAATGGCAATTTCTACTTTTAAGAATCGGCCTTTATTATACACTGAAATTGGGATGATTGTCAATCCTTTTTGTTTCTCAATAGCTACTAGATGAGTAAGCTCTTTCTTGTTTAATAAGAGGCGACGAGGTCGTTCGGGGTCGTAACTTTCTTTGATGTTTTTAGGCTGGAAAGGGGGGATTGAAGCGCCCTTAAGGGTTGCTTGATCGGCACTTACGGTAACGTAGGCGCCAAGAAGCGAGCCTTGGCCTTTGCGTAGTGATTTTACCTCAAAACCCTCCAGCTCAACACCGGCTTCAATTTTTTCTTGAATCTCAAAATCAAAAAAAGCTTTCCTGTTCTGGAGCAATTTTTTCATACGCCAATAGTAGCAGTGACATAGGTCTTTTACAATTTTTAATAATCGTTTAATGATCAATTTTTCTTTCAAAAGTGTCCCGTTTCGGTTATACTATTCAACTATATGGATCAGCAACATAATAAACCAAAGAAAGAGAAGAAGAAGCTTGTTTTCTTGCCAACATCTGGTAAAGGAAAGCAGCCGAAGAAGTTTTGGACAAACTTACTTACTGTTGTACTGGCGTTCTTGCTACTTACGAGCGTGTACTCATTTGTTGGCGGGGACAAGGCAGAAGATATGCAGATTCCGATTTCAGAGCTTGCGTTTGATGTACGTGCAGGTGTTGTTGAAGAAATTACGGTAGTCGGCGAGCGGCTTGATATTCGATATGAGAATGGAGAAACAAAAGAATCGAAGAAAGAGTCAGGGACAGCACTTTCCGATACGCTTATAAATTACGGAGTAACTGAAGAAAACCTTAAAGGAGTAGCGGTTAATATTCAGGATGATCGGGGCGTCGGATTTTGGTTGCTTAACTTGTTGCCAATACTTATTCCACTCATTTTTATTATCCTATTTCTTTGGTTTATCACTCGGCAGGTAAAAGGTGCGGGTATGCAAGCATTTACGTTTGGTCAGTCAAAGGCGCGGATGACGTCGCCATCTGATAAAAAACAACAAGTGACGTTTAAAGACGTGGCTGGTGCAAAGGAAGCAAAGATTGAATTACTTGAAGTGGTTGATTTTTTAAAAAATCCAAAGAAGTTTCTTGAAATTGGTGCGCGTATTCCCAAAGGTATCTTATTGATGGGTGCACCAGGAACAGGAAAGACGCTACTTGCGCGAGCTGTGGCCGGAGAAGCACAAGTTGCATTTTTCTCAATCTCCGGATCAGAATTTGTTGAGATGTTTGTCGGTGTTGGTGCGAGTCGTGTGCGAGACTTATTTAAGACTGCGAAGCAAAACTCACCGGCAATTATTTTCATCGATGAAATTGATGCTGTGGGGCGAGTTAGAGGTTCTGGTGTTGGTGGTGGAAACGATGAGCGAGAACAAACGCTTAATCAGATTCTCGTTGAGATGGACGGTTTTGAACCAAATGAAAAAGTGATTGTAATGGCAGCAACAAACAGGCCAGACGTACTTGATCAGGCACTACTTCGACCTGGGCGATTTGATCGTCGGGTGATGATTGATCTCCCTGATCGAAGTGACAGGGAAGAAATATTAAAGATTCAGGCAAGTACAAAACCTCTCGCTGAGGATGTAAATTTCGATGTGATTGCTGAGCGAACACCTGGATTTTCTGGAGCAGATATTTACTCACTGGTAAATGAAGCTGCAATTTTGGCTGCTCGCGAAAACAGGAACAAAGTGGCACAGTTTGATTTGGTTCGATCAATAGAAAAAGTGATGCTTGGGCCAGAGCGAAAGAGTCACGTACTCAACGTAAAAGAGAAAGAAATTACCGCATATCACGAAGCAGGTCACGCTTTGGTAGCCTCAGTGTTACCGTATGCTGATCCGGTGCATAAGATTTCAATCATTGCCCGTGGACGTGCTGCTGGGTATACACTTAAGTTGCCATTTGAAGACAAGCGACTTCACTCAAAGAATGAGTTTCTAGATGACCTTGCAGTAACTATTGCTGGCTATGTTACAGAAAAGAAAAAATTTGGAGATGTGACGACAGGTCCATCAAATGATCTGCAGGTGATCACGGGCTTGGCAAAAGATATGGTGACAAAGTATGGTATGTCTGAAGCTATCGGTACTGTAGCTCTTGAAGGTACGGGGTCTGAGTATTCAGAAGATATTGGTTCAAAGGTAGATATGGAAGTGTCTCGAATCATTAAAGAAGCATACGGCCGTGCTGAGGAAATAATTATAGATCACAACAAAGCACTTGAAGCGATTGCACTTCGTTTAATTGAAGACGAAACTCTTGAGCGAGATGAATTTGAAAAACTTCTTATTGCAAATGGTATTACTCCTAAAAAGAAGCAAGATATCGAGCATCAAGTATAGGTGGGTTTTAAAAAATTGTGCAATCATCATTCAATGAGGTATGTAAAACAAGTAACGCTGTGGGCAGTAGGGTTTGTTGTTTTTTGGTTGTCTGTAGTAACCCCCTCTTCACTATTACAGGCCCAAGAGGCTGCACTTAGTCAGACAGATATTAAGGCGTATCAGGAATCGTACGATTACTACTGCGATAGTGCGTACGAGAAGTATGAGGATGGTGGATTCGAGTCACCAGATGCACTTGAGATATATTGTGATGAATTGAGTACGTACTTACTGTGGAGTGATGCATCTGCAGAAAGAATCGAACACTACGATGTTTCCATTATAGTAAATGAGGACGCTTCTCTTTGGGTTAGAGAAGAGATTGTATACAACTTCGGACAAAATGATCGGCACGGTATCTATCGTGATATACCGGTTTCATTTCAAAATCGTTTTGGTGGCGGAAAGAAGGTTGATATACAAGATATTAGCGTGGTAGATGAAAATGATCGTCCATATGTGTACGAAACATTTTCGCAGGGGTCGGATAGGAGAATTAGGGTCGGAGATCCAGGCGTTCTTATCACCGGAGTGCATACATATATAATAGAGTATTCTGTTCCACGAGCTGTGGGGTACTTTGATACGTTTGATGAAGTGTATTGGAATGCGGTAGGAGTAAAATGGGACGTTCCTATCGATGAGTCAAATGTTGAAGTGGTACTTCCACAAAAGGTACATATCTTTGATATGAAGGTGCACTGCTATGCTGGAGCGTATGGCGTAGCTGCGGGTTGTGATTCATATACATTTGATACAAAAACGGCAAGTACGACACAAAAAGTAATGTTTACACAGAGCTCGCTTGACGCTTCGCAGGGGCTGACGGTTGCGGTCGGATTTCCAAAGGGAGTGGTGTATGAACCAACGTTTATTGAGAAGTTTGTGCAGACGTTCTTGTCATCTGGTTGGTATGGACTCTTTCTTCCGCTATTTGTATTTGTGTTTATGTACCGTGCGTGGAAACGATATGGTAGGGATCCAAAAGGAGGTGGAACGAAAGTGGTACAGTACGATGTTGCCGATGGACTTTCTCCAATGCAGGTAGAGTTTATTCTAAAGAACTATATTAGCCATTCTATAACAGGAGAGATTGTGTACTTGGCGGTGAGTGGTTTTTTGAAAATTTCTCATACCACAAAAAAACAGTTTCTCATTTCTACAGACGAGTACGAACTTACAAAAATAGATAAAGATACAAGTGCTCTGCAAGAATATCAGATTGATTTATTAGATGGGCTTTTCTCACAAGGCGACAATGTGTCACTAGCCGATCTCAAAACTATCTTTCCTAAGGTGGCTAGTAAGGTTGGTAGAAAATGTATTATTTCTCTTGTTGAAGCTGGGTATTTTCCAAAGCAAGAAAGATTTTTTGAAAAAATGGTGAGTTTGTCACTCGGGGGACGTATCGGTGTTATTGTTGCATTGGGAATAATTACTTCCGTCATTTTATTTCCGCTGATGATACTTGCTGGTATTGGTGCCGCGATATCTCTTGTGCTGGCAGTAGCTGTGTTTAGTTTCTTCCACTTCTTTATGTCTCGTATGACAGAAAAGGGAGTAGCCCTCAAGGAGCATTTGCAAGGATTCGAACAGTACTTATCTGTTGCAGAAAAAGATCGAATTAATTTCCATGATGCTCCGAAACGCAATCCGACACAGTTTGAAAAATTCTTACCATTTGCGATCGCTTTAGGTGTAGAAAAAAATTGGACTAAAGTATTTGAGGGAATTCGTCTTCCTCAGCCAAGCTGGTATGGCGGTGGGGCTGTGGCGTCTTTTAATGCAAGTCATTTTACGTCGAGCATATCAAGATCGATATCTTCTGCATCAGGTTCTTCTGGGAGCGGGTCTTCTGGAGGTGGTGGAGGCGGGGGTGGAGGTGGAAGCTGGTAGTTGTTCTGAAAGATTGCAGGAGATGCTGTTTTTGGGTACCATCATCTCATTGCGCGTGTAGCTCAGTTGGTAGAGCGCCGAGCTTATACCTCGGTGGTCCCAGGTTCGAGTCCTGGCACGCGCACCAAATATCCGCCGTAAGGCGGATTTTGTGCGCTGAGCGAAGCATCTGCATACTTCGCGCCCAGGACTCGAAAAGCTTTTTCCATATTTTTGAGAAGCTTTGCTTCGAGAAAATGGAAAAGCTGTACTGATCCTGTGGGGATCGAGCTGGTACGCGCACAAAACAAAAATCACCCCTCGGGTGATTTTTGTGCATTTAGGATTTAAGTTCTGTTTACTCCAAATGTATTTTCTTTTCCTCTCGTTCTGTTACTTGTTTGAGGATAGGGTGGTGGGTAAGTTTTGGATCAGTTTCAACAATGAGCTGAGCCTCACTTCTGGCTGCTTCTACCATTTTAATATTTTTTAGTGAGTCCATTGCGAGGTCTGAAAGTCCCCACTGTTTTCTACCATAGAGAAGTCCTGCGCCACGTTGCTTGAGATCAAACTCTGCAAGTTCAAATCCATTTTTAGCTTTCTTGAGGGCAGTAAGTCTGTCGACAGATGTTTGAGTACTGCTGTCTGAAAATGCAAAGCAGTAAGCTTGGTGGGTGCCTCGCACGACGCGACCTCGTAGTTGATGGAGCTGGGCAAGTCCGTATCTTTGTGCTCCTTCGATAATCATTACTGTTGCATTGACCACGCTTACGCCAACTTCAACAACAGATGTTGAGACAAGAATGTCTGTCTTGTGCTGTTTAAACTGGTTCATAACATCTTCCTTTTCTCTCGGTTTCATTTTTCCGTGTAACACGCCGATTGTATTTTTTTTGAACACCTCTTTTTTTAAACGCTTACTCTCAGCGACAACAGATTTAGCCTGCAGTGCGTTGAGTAGGTCAGGATCTGGCTCATCAATGCGAGGGCAAATGACATATGCTTGGCGGCCTTTGTCGAGTTCACCTTGTACTTTTTTGTACATTGCGGTGCGTTGTTCTGGTGGAATTATTTCTGTGATAACTTTTTTTCTACCAGCAGGCATTTCATCAAGGAGGGTAAGATCGAGGTCGCCATATATAGTGAGGGCAAGTGTGCGCGGGATTGGCGTGGCGGTCATCGAAAGAAGGTGGGGAAGTATTTCATCTTTTCTGCGGAGTTTGGCACGTTGGTTTGTTCCAAAGCGGTGCTGCTCGTCGATGATAGTGTAGGCGAGGTTTTCAAACTTCACCTTCTCTTGAATCAGTGAGTGAGTACCGATGAGAATCGGCACTTCTCCATTTGCGACCCACTTGAGGAGTTGAGTTCGTGATATTGATGTCCAAGAGTTCTCATTGAGTTTTGATGGGAACTTTTTACAACCACTTGAAGTGATGAGACCGATTTTTATCGGCAGGTGTTTAAAAAACTCAATAAATGACTCGAAGTGTTGCTCTGCCAGGATTTCGGTCGGGGCCATATAGGCGACTTGCAGGTTTCCGTAATCTTGCCCCTTTGGTGGAGTGGTGGTGACAGCAAAGCAGGTAGCTGCGGCGACGGCTGTTTTTCCTGATCCTACATCTCCTTCAAGAAGACGTGACATGGCGTAAGGTTTTTTAAAATCATTCAGTACTGTGTTGATCGCTCGTTGTTGAGCTGTGGTCAGAGAGAATGAAAAACGGCTGGTGAATTCTTCTAATTTCTTTTCAGGTGTATTGATGATAAAAGAACCTTTTTCTTTGAAGCGTGCTCGTTCAAGTTTGTTTTGTATTTGTATCAGAAATATTTCTTCAAAGGCAAAGCGTTTTTGGGCTGATTGCGCATCTTCTTTACGTTTTGGCATATGAATCCAAATTAAAGCAGTCCGTAAGTCAGGTAGTGAGTAACGCTTCTTTACTTCTTCTGGTAATGGATCTTCTAGTGTGGTGAGAAGTCCGCTTGAGAATATTTTTTGGAGAGCGTGAAAAATCCATCGAGAGGTGACTCCGCGAGTTTCGGTATAGACAGGGTATGAGAAAGGTTCTTCTTTTGATTCAGCAAAAAGTGAGTCACCTACACTCATTGGAACATCTTCAACCATTTCAATCTCAGGGTTAGTCATTGCCGGATTGTCTTTATACAAAGACACCTTGCCTTGCACCTTCACAAGCGCATCTTCTTTTATCATTTTTGCAATGTAGGGCTGATGAAACCAGGTAAGTTTCATTGTGCCAGTTTCGTCTTCGATAATCGCTTGAGCCATTGGCATACGTCCACGAAAAGATTTTGAGGTTTTGATACTGCGTATTCGGCCGTAGACAAGTACAGTCTCATCTTTTTTAAGACTTGAAATCTGTCGTACCTCAGCAACGTCACCATAACGAAACGGGAAGTAGAAGACGAGGTCTTGGACGGTTTTCAACTTGAGCTTGTGTAGCCCTTTTTTTTGAAGAGGAGTAAGTCGAAATATTGTATCAAGTCGTGAATCAAGTTCCATAGGGTAATTATATAGAAGCAAATGAAAAGTGCATTTATGTAATATAGTAGCGTTTGTTTTTTTGCTTAATCAGCCCTTCTTGCTCCATTGCAGAAAGGTTTTTTGTAATGTGGTCGACCGGTTTTTCTGTTTCCTTACCAAGAGTAGAGAGTGCTATACCTGGGGTCTCTAAGATGTGTGAGAGAAGTGTTGAGCGGAGTTCTCGATTCGATCCTTTGAATGTAGACTGTTTTTTGTAGTGAATGCTCCGTGTATTGGGGACTGTCTTTTTTGATTTGAGCAGTGCCCCGTAGTCCATTAATGCGTAGTACCACTCTCGAGGGCTGTCTTTGTCGATTGTCTGTTCAATAAGTGGTAAAAGGTCGCGGTCGTGTACTTTAGTTGTTTTATCTGCAAAAAAGAAATGAATAAATACAGTACGGATATTTGTTTCGATACACACAGCTGGTAGGTTGTAGGCAAAGGCTAAAAGTGCACCAGCTGTGTAGGGGCCAATACCGGGAAGTGATTCTAGTGTCTCTCGTGTACGAGGCAGGGTCTTGTTGTGATGAGCTGTAATACTTTCAGCAATTTTTTTAAGGTAAAGAGCCCTGCGACTATATCCCAGACCTTTCCAGGTGCGGAGCACGTCAGATAGCGGTGCTTGTGCGAGGCGTGTAAAAGACGGAAAGAGAGAAATGAATTCTTTATATTTAGGTATAACTCGATGTGCTTGAGTTTGTTGAAGCATTATCTCAGAGACGAGTATGTGGTAGGGATTATTTGTATTTCTCCACGGAAGGTCTCTCCGATATTTTGAATAGTAGTTCCAGATCTCCTTCCTGAATGCTTTCATCTCTCTAGAATTCATTAAGTTAGTGTATCATGAGGATACCCCTGCTTTTTTCTAGAAAAAGCAGGGGTATTGTGGTACAGTATTTCGTACATAGAGAGTATTTATGGAGGGTTGGCTGAGTGGCCGAAAGCGCCTCACTGCTAACGAGGTAAGGGTTAAACTCCTTCATGGGTTCGAATCCCATACCCTCCGCCAATTATCACTTTTGCCCGAAACGGCAGAATGTGGAGTGTCGCAAAGCGACACAGAATGCCAAGAACGCGCTACGCGCCAAGGTTTTTTCAAGGCAACGAGCAGCGTGCGCTCGGCGATGTGGAAGTTCGAACCAATCTTTTTGAGAAAATCCCGACCCTGTTCGGGATTTTCTTGTAAAGCGATTTTTTCGGCTTGGTTAGTGGCTTTTAGGAAACGAATCAAAGGTTCGAACCGATTATCGCTCTTTTGCTTTGAAGCGGTTAAATTCTCCGAAATGTCGATTTTTTGATTGAGCAGTTTTGTCTTTTTTGCAATATATTCTTCTTGTGACAATGCTCCATTTAATTGCAAATCAAGCAAACTGTCTAATTTCTGCTCAATCTCAACTAACTCATTTCGTAGCTTCAATGCAAAAGAGCTTTCCGCTTGAAATATCTCCGTGCGTTCCTTTTCTAATTCTTGCACGCACGCATCCACCCAAGCGGAAGACAAAGAAACTTTTTTGATCTCCTCTTGAATTTGAGAAGTGATGATTTCTTCTCGTGTATATTTCTGCGAACAAGGATTTTTTCGTTTAGTACACCGCAAATAGTTATGACCTTTCTGCGTTTCAGTAGTGATAAAACAACTGCACTCTCCGCAATAGAAAAATCCTCGATACACATAGGGCTTTAAATTTCTTCCTTTCGGTTTGGATTTCTTTTTCATCACTTCTTGAACTAAATCAAAAAGTTTCTTTGTGATAATCGGTTCATGCTTTCCGTCGTGAAATTCACCACTGTATCTAATGACACCATAGTAAATCGGATTTTTGAGCATGTATTGATAATTTGAAACGGAAAGCATTTTGTCTTTCTTCCCAACCAAGCCCGCTATGTTGATTTTCTTTCGGATTACGGACAGAGGGTATTCGCCAGTAGCGTAGATTTCAAAGGCCTTGCGGATATACTTTGATTTCTCTTTATCTACCACGATACATCGCTTCTCTTTATCATTTATATATCCAAGCGGAGCATACGCAGGCCAAATACCATTGCGGAGCTTCTGACGAATACCCCTCCTTATATTTTCCGAAAGATTATCAACATAGTATTTCGATTGTCCAAAAGCGATATTGAGCATGAACTTTCCTTGCGGAGTTGAATCAAACCAAAAAGTTGGGAATTTTAGCGTGGAAATTTTGCCTGTATCTATCAAATATATTATCTTTCCACCATCTATACTATTTCTCGCCAATCTATCAGGGTGCCACGCTACAATTCCTTCCGCTTCTCCTTCCTCTATGCGAGCGATCATGTCATTAAAAATATCTCTGCCCGGCTCTTTGGCTGTCTTACTCTCTATAAATTCGCGAACCACAGTCAATCCCTCTTTCTTCGCGTACTCCTGCAATTCAAAGAGCTGGGCTTCAATAGATAAAACCTGTCGCTCTGGCTCGTCCGTAGACTTACGAGCATAGAGGAAGAACTTTTTGGTTTGATTATTCATACTTGTATTGAAAACTTAGCTTTTGGACAATCGAAATTAAAAATCGCTTTACATCGTCCGATAGGACGAACAAAAAGATTGGTTGCAAAACTTCTGTTTTGCTTTGAGCTTTGCTCAAATAAACTTCCACATCGCCGAGCGCACGCTGCTCGTTGCCTTGAAAAAACCTTGGCGCGTAGCGCGTTCTTGGCATTCCGTGTCGCGGAGCATAGTTCCACATTCTGCCGTTTCGGGCAAAAGTGATAACTGGCGGTGTTTCTTGGACGAAGTTCGAACTCTTTACGAACAAAATCCGCAGGATTTTGATTAACTTCGCACGCGCGGAGCGCGTGGTGGCTCTGAACCAAATCGTACGCTCGGATTTTGTGGTAATGCTGACAATCCGCGCCTCGCGCTCCTTCCAGTCGCGAACCAAAACCAAAAATTTCCTTACCAATCCATTTAAAAGGCGGGGGGTGCAGGGGGGAGCCGCAAAAAAATGAAAGGAAATTTTATGGTTTTGTTTTCGTCGCTTCACTACTCCAGAAAGGGCTTAT
>Ga0222676_1000181_pt1 | contig 26016 bp, 25 predicted proteins | sample AntAcemetagen870_FD_179815 | JGI IMG/M metagenome (GOLD analysis project Ga0222676, IMG submission 179815) | Saline water microbial communities from Ace Lake, Antarctica - #870 | ecosystem: Environmental > Aquatic > Non-marine Saline and Alkaline > Saline | place: Antarctica: Ace Lake...
CTCCGTCTTGACCGCCGCCCCGCCCGCCGCCGCCCCGCCCGCCTCCGCCGCCAGCTCCGCAAACACGTCCCCAGCAGAGGGCGCGTCGCTGGGGGCCGCAACCCCCACCACCTGCAGCGCCGCCGCCTTCGGCCGCCCGCGACGCCCCGCCAGCGCCGCAGCCCACCCCGCCGGCAGCGCCGCGCCCAGCTCAGCGGCCTCCGCAGACACCTCCGCAGCGCACACGCCCGCGCGCCGACACGCGCCCCCCCACGCCGACAGCGCGGCGCCCCCCAGCGACGCGCTCGGAACAGGACACCCGCGCACGCGCGCCACGCCCCACCGACGCAGCACGCGCTCGCACGCAGCGGCGTCCAGACCCGCCACGCGCGCAGCCACCTCGCACACACCCACCATCTGTCGCTCTGCTCGGACGCTCATTCTCAAATACCTTGATTGACTGACCACACTCCACGTGATGTGATTCATTTTTTATTGCGGGGTTCCGCCCCCGCACGACGGCGTACGCGGAGAGAACTAATACATGTGTGTCATGCACACAAACAACATGTGTAAAGTTAAATTCATGCGCAATGAATCCCGCCAGAACGCGTATCCGTCCAAGCGAGCAATACCTAGACATGAATTTAACATATAGGTGAATAAGAGATAGAGAGAGAGAACCAATTGCTCACCACGGCATAGGTTTATTTTCACGAATCAACAAATTACCTCCGTAGTAAAAAATTGCATACATCAACAAATAAACAATAAATGCGCCAAAAAACGTGGTAATAAATGCGGTGATAATAATTTGCAGTTCAGACAAACGCGTTGTTCCATATAACGTGTTAACATACCCATAAATACGCCCCTTTTCGTTATCAAGCAAACGACGTATTGCAATACCAAACACAACAATCGCAGCAGACACGAGAGAATTTAAAAAGAACGCGCGTAAAAGTCCGGTCGCTCTGAATTTTTTTGTCAATGGAAACATATACATTGTGCCAATAAAATTATTTTATAGATGGCATGGAACTGCGCGGTTACTATAAAAAAAATGAACCTATAAAGCAGATAGTTTGTCGTTCATCAAATAATGTACACAAACAATCATATCTCTATTCCGAGTCTATGTATTCCACGTGTACACCAAGACATCACACTAAATACAATTGCGGATACCATCAAAAATCTAGATGTCGGAACAATTGACCGCATTGATGTTATCCCAGTAAAGAACAACTTTGGTAATCATAAACGGGTGTTTATTCATTTCAAGAAATGGTTTTCCAACGAACGCACCACACACATATACAACAAACTAAAACAGGGTGATAGCATCAAGGTATTTTACGACGACCCGTGGTTCTGGAAAATATCATTAAACAAATCACGTCGGTCTTATTAAAATTTACACCCTTGAAGATTTAAAACGGGACATTATAAAAAATTGCATCAAACTATCATTTACACCCTTGAAGATTTAAAACAGGACAAAATATAATAAACAAACATAAATATGTTTATTACACCCTTCAAGGGTGTAAAATGGCACTCTAAATAATTTTATTCAACATGCAAATAGATTTAGTAAGCGGTTTGTTAAGATAAATTTTAAACTTATCACCATTTGTTACTTTGTTTATGTCAGTTAACAATAATTTTGTATGCTCGTAAATTGCTACATCACCAAGAATACCATCGCCCCCTGTATAGTAATGTAATAAATTAGAGTTATCATAAACCCTCCATTTGATAATGATATTCATATTTGATATATTTTTTCTAATATCTTTTTCATTAATTAAATCGTATATATCGTAAAGAATTATATGTTTTTCATCTTCACTTAAACTTTTGTCAATTTCAATATTGAGGATGTGCGAGAAATTTCCATATTTGCCAATATACTTTTCATACATAGTATCCATATTGTATATAATAATATAACATATCATTTTTATATCATTTTTATGTCATTTTTATTTTACACCCTTGAATATTTAATATGGGACATAGATTGTAAGAGAATCCCATTGAACCGGAATGAAAGCCCTACGAAGATAACAAAAACAAACACAAATATACAGAACGATGATTGTTTATATTGGACGATGGACGGCGCCTTCATTTTTCACGTTTACACGATAGACATTGTGTAAGATCATAGAGAGTTGGGGGGCGCAGCTCTCTTCTGTTGCTCCTTCTTTAACCGCTTTTTGTCTCTCTTGATCCTTCTCTGTTTCCTTTTTTTTGATATGTCTACCAGACTGACTCTCAGTATAGTAATGCGGTGTTCGTGTGTACCAAGACCGGCGGATACTACATCTTCGCCTAAATCACAATAGTGCGATTGGCCGCATTCGTCGGCACCCACAACTTCGTCTGCATACTTTTCAAAATACTCCAAATTGTTTGTAATTTCTCCAATCTGCACTTCGACTTGTTTCTTGTAAACCCTTGTAGTGAGCTCGCATTCCCCACCACTACAATACCCACTATGATCCGACACCTCTTCCTTGAAAATAATCTCGATACGAACGCTCATTTGCTTCTTGATAAATACTGATTGTCATAAAAACAAAATTAAATAATGGTTTCATTTTTTTTATATTTATGTCCCATTTTAAATCTTCAAGGGTGTATATATAAAATAATATACACCTTTGAACATTTAAGTTCGCACAAAATATAATAAAAAAGATATAAATATTTTTTATTATATATAGTATCATAATGGATAATGAAGAAAAAATAAAGGTAATGGAAGAACAGATTTCCAATTTAGAAACAGAATTACAAGCAACTAAAGAGCATCTCAAAAAATACACAGCACCAGCAAGTAGAAGAGAGTATTATGAACGAAACAAGGAAAAAGAGAAACAACGAGCAAAAGAATATCAACAAAAGACGAATTATAAAAGCGATTATAAACCTACGCCAGAACAAAAGAAAGAATATAATAGACGTGAATATTTAAAAAGAAAAGAAAAACTAAAAAATGAAATGGAAGAAAAACAGAATGACGAGAATATTTAGGAATAATGTTTATTAACGAAATTACTTAAAAATAAAATATTTAGTAAATATATAGAATGGTGAAAAAGAAAAAGGAAACATTTCAAGAGTTTCGTTCTACAAATAAATCTGCTTACACTACCATCAAAACCACACTCAAATCTATATTACATAACCATAAAGAAGTCCAACCAGTCATTACCAATTTGGTTTTTGAAATGAATGATTTGATGATACACTCTTATCAGTTTATCCGGTTGTATGTGTTGAAATGTTATAACAACAATCAACCTTTACCTGAAATAAATGAGAAGTTCATTCTGTATTGTATCAAAACATTAGGAATAAGAAGTAATCAAGGTGTAAAAAGTAAGGATACTGACCTTTTGGAAACATTACAAGAGTTTTACGATAATGAATATCAACCTTTACTCAACCACGAGAAAACACAACTAAAGAATACTACTTTTCTATTACCATATTTAGCAACACAACTACATACTTCCTTATCTAACAATACACAAGAACGCTTTATTCAACATTTTCTTCGGTTCATCAATAAAACCACATCAATCATAACAGAAGATAGAGCAATCCTTTTTAAGTTCAAGAAACTCATATTAGAATGTAATGAGGAAACCGATGAGATATTTGATGACTGGAAACTCACTCATTTACATAATATTCTTCCCAAAAACATAAAGAAGTCAGTTCATTATGATGTGAAAGTGAAACCATTTGATTATTTGAAAGGTATGTTGTATATGAATACGGTGTTGGAAAAGGAAGAACATAAATTATTCCAACCTCTACCGCTTCGTAATAACATTATCCCCAAGCATATCATTTTGGATACAGCAACCATAATTAGTTTATTTTGTCCGGCGAATAGTAAGGAAGGAACGAAGAAGGGAGAGATGCACAAAAATATCAAGGTGTATCAACATGATGTATGGAATAATCTTTTGAACTTACAGCATAAAACATTCAGTAGTAAATACTATCAATTCCACTACCAAATACAAACAGATGGGATTAGTTGTTCTTTGTTGTTTATTCGTAAGGATTTGAAAGATAAGAAATGGGGTTCAAGAGTTCCGACTTTACCAGCACAAGATTTTCATAACATAGAAGATTTATCCACAGAACAACTCAAAGAAGTAGCACCTCGTAATATTGTAGGGTGCGACCCCGGTAAAAGGTCGTTAGTGTATATGATGGATAGTAATGGTAAGAAACTACAATATACAGCACCTCAAAGAAAACGAGAAAGCAAAGCAAAGACAAACCAACGAATATTATTAGTGGAAAAGAAACGAAACAATATCATAGAAAAAGAAACTCATTTATCCTTTCAAAATAGCAAATCCGTAGATTACGACAATTTCAAAAAGTATTTGGTTGAAAAGGATAAACTCAACAAAGAAACTACCGAGTTTTACAAGCGTGATGTATGGAGGAAAATGAAGTTTCGTCAATATAGTTATGGTAAGAAAAGTATAGATGTGTTCCTTAATAAAATCAAAGAAACCTTCGGCGACAACATTCTTATAGGATATGGAAATTGGAGCAGAAGCACTCAAATGAAACATTTTATGCCTACGATGAATAAAGGATTGCGAAAGCAAATCCATAAGAAATATGATACAATAACAATAAACGAATGTAATACAAGCAAAAAATGCTGTGAATGTAATAACGATTTATCTTATTACAAACGTAGCGATGGAAACAAGCAGTTCCGTCTTTTAGTATGTTCTGGATGCGTGAGACCACAAGTCAAACAAACCGTATTCAAGACAAGAGACGCTAATTCAGCAATCAACATAATGAACTTAACAAAGTGCTGGATAGAGAAGCAAGAACGCCCTGCGTGTTTTCAAATTTCGTCTTTCACCACTTCCAATACCAAAGAAGAAGTGGAAAAAGTTAGACCATCGTAGGTGAGATTCCTACTATTGATTTTACACTTTTTTATTTTCGTATTTTTGTGCGAACTTAAATGTTCAAAGGTGTAAATGTTGTCGCATTCATATTATTTCGCTCATAATAGGACTTGAACCTATGACCTCTCGGTTAACAGCCGAGTGCTCTACCGACTAAGCTATATGAGCAAAAATCTCGCCAATGTGATTCGAACACATGACCGATGGAGCTACAATCCATCGCTCTACCAACTGAGCTATAACGAGATGATTTAAATAATCACACACACACATTGTTTAGTTTGTTTTTTGGGTAATATAGTTGCAATAGGCCCCCGACCTCGCCTATTGCTGTGAGACACTTGTACAAATTATATTTGAGAATATAGATATATTTATGGGGTATATATAGTTTTATGTCCCTCCATTTCCGTCCAGAGGGTCTTTCGTGGCGACCTCGCTCCAATTCAAGGAGCTTTTATCTAATGGGAGTTCTAACCCATATTGTCTAATTATTGTAATTAGACAATTTAACCGCACTAGGATTTAAACCTAGAACCTCAGTCCATTGGACCAACGTGATATCGTTTCACCATGCGGTTTGTGCATTCTGACGGCGGATTAAAAGCACATGTCGCACTTTTGTTAAATCCCATACCGGAACGCGGTTAACAGAGGAAGGTTTCGATCCTCCGACCTTCAGGTTATGAGCCTGACGCGCTGCCTCTGCGCCACCCTGTTACAAGCTTCCACCGAGACTCGAACTCGGGTTACTGGATTCAAAGTCCAGTGTGATGACCGCTACACTATGGAAGCACAAACTATTATCATAGTATACACACATACATATTTACAACTTGCGCAGAGTAGCAACCACCCCGCAAATGCTCTAGTGCGGGCTCGAACCGCAGACCTTCGGCTCATAAGACCGACGCTCTAACCAACTGAGCTACAGGAGCGTTGGAGGCTCTCCCCTCCAGTATATAGTCACATCATGTCTTTAAATGTATTTTTATCTACAAATATATTATATGGCTCGTAGAAAAACTATGCGCAAAAAGACCATGCGACGCCGTGGCAAGACTATTAAACGCACTTACAAAAGACGCCCGCAATTCCGTCGCGTGATGTGCGGATGCAGTAAAATTACTACTCGGTGCAAGAACGGGAGAGGTATGCGTGGCGGCTGAGGAGAGTTGCCCATTTAGGCACACATATCCTACTACCCTACCACCACATACACCAGAAGACAAGTTGTAGTTCATGGGATGACGGAGTATAATGGAAAGATAATATCCAGAACACACCCGATAGTTGAGCAACATCAATTTGTCTCCTTTGTGGTGACAACTAGGTCATAATTGGTTTTGATGTAATTCTCAAATGAAATTACAATAAAAATGAATACTCCGGAAGCACCATACCATAATCAAACAACTTAAAGCGCTCAAGGCAACTACACTAATGGTAAAAATCTGCACATCAACCTATCCGGAACCGAGCGAGAATGCTCACAAAGAACACTTTGAAAACTACCCATTTGAACTGAGTAGCTTTCAAAAATACGCCATTGAAGCAATCCTCACAGGCAATCACGTGCTCGTGACCGCCCACACAGGCTCTGGCAAAACTCTTCCCGCCGAATTCGCCATTGAGTATTTCGTCAAACAAAAAAAGAAGGTCATCTACACCGCCCCCATCAAGGCCCTCAGCAACCAAAAATTCTACGAGTTCACCCACAAATACCCGCACATATCGTTTGGCATTTTGACGGGAGACATCAAGACCAATCCCGAGGCAGACGTGCTCATCATGACCACCGAAATCCTGATGAATACACTATACAACAAGCAAAACGGGGTCGCATCTTCCCTGCTAGAATTTGACATGGACTTTGACAACGAACTGGCATGTGTCGTGTTTGACGAGGTCCACTACGTGAACGACCCCGAGCGCGGCAGAGTATGGGAGGAGTCTATCATGCTCCTTCCAAGGCACGTACAAATGGTCATGTTGTCGGCCACAATCGCCACCCCCGAAAGGTTCGCCAAATGGTGCGAGACGAGAGGAGACACTGAATTATATAAGAGCGACAAGATAGTGTACTTGGCGTCCACAAATCATCGCGTCGTACCGCTCACGCACTATTCCTTCATAACCGCGAATGCGGCAGTGTTCAAGCACATTAGGGACAAGGAGGAACAAAAGAAAATCAAGGACATGACAAACAAGCTGTTTGAAGTGAAAAGCGCAAACGGAACCTTTAACGAACCATACTTCCACAAAATGCACAAGCTACTGGACGTGTTCCAGCTGAACAAAATTAGAATCACGCGCCAACATGTACTAAACGAGGTTTGTAGTTATATGAAGGAGCATAGCATGTTCCCAGCGTTATTCTTCGTCATGTCCAGAAAGCAGGTGGAGATATGCGCGCAAGAGATAACGATAAGCGTTCTAGAGGACGACAGCAAGGTGCCATACACCATAGGCCGCGAATGCGAACAAATTATGCGTCGCCTCCCCAACCACGCAGAATATATGGCGCTGCCTGAGTACACCACCATAGTTCAGCTGCTGGAAAAGGGAATCGCCATTCATCATTCGGGGGTGCTGCCAGTGTTCAAGGAGATGATTGAGCTGCTATATGGTAAGGGCTTAATTAAAATCATATTCTGCACCGAAACACTGAGCATTGGCGTAAACTTCGCTACCAAGGCAACAGTGTTTACAGGATTATCCAAATTTGACGGAAATGTGAGTCGCACCTTCCATGCGCACGAGTATACGCAGATGGCTGGGCGCGCAGGGCGCCGCGGGCTAGATAAGGTGGGACATGTAATTCACCTGAACAACTTGTTTCCCAAGACAGACATCCTAAGCTACCGCACTATGCTATCAGGGAATCCACAGACATTAACAAGCAAATTCAAGGTGTCGTTCAGTTTCATCATCAACTTGTTGTATACGGGCAATACAGATTTCACCAAATATGCGAGGCGGTCCATGGTAGAGGGCGACATCCAAGACGAGATTAGGTGCGTCAAGAGCGATATTGCTAAAATGGAAAAGGACCAGCCCACACATAGCATGAAAACTCCGTACGACATAGTAGAAGAGTACTTGATGTTAGAAGATACCATTCGCAATTTGAAAAACAAGAAACGCAAAGATGCCGAACGTCGGATGAACGAAATCAATGCGCAGCATAAAACCATATTAGACGACAAAAAGAAGATGAATGAAAGCTATGCGAGGACAGACACTATCAACAAGATGCGTCTGAACATAGTGGAAATGGAGAAGTTCATAGGCTACAATGTGGAAGAAGTGGTGCAAATATTGTCTTCGTTGGGGTTCGTAGAACATGGCGAGGACGGGGCGCTAGTGCTCTCTGACAAGGGTCGCGTAGCGTCACAGATTCACGAAGCACACTGCTTAGTCATGACAGACATGTTGAGCACAACGGGATTTCTTGATTTGAATACAACCCAGCTAACTGCGGTGTTCTCCTGCTTTACGAATATCTCTGTGCCAGACGAACAAAAGGCAATCGTTCCAAAGTCAGATGATGCGGCGACATTGGATATTGTACGCGACTTGGCCAAACGCCTAGACGAGTATCAGCAGCTTGAGCAGCATGCAAATATTTATACGGGAACAGGATACGAGATCAATTATGATTTACTAGGATACATTGAACAATGGTGTGAGTGTGAAAACGAGGAGCAATGCAGACTCTTCTTGCAAAAAATGGACCGAGAAAAGGGAATCTTCTTGGCGGAATTTGGAAAGGCCGTGGCAAAAATTATAAGCATAGCGCGCGAGCTTGAGAAGGTGGCAGAGTTGATGGACAGAACCGACTTCTTGAAGACCCTGCGCGAAATTCCGCAACGCATTCTGAAACATGTGACAAGTAACCAAAGTTTGTATGTGTAGATGTAGTTAGCCGCACAAATTAGTTGTTCAAATAAAAATAATCAATTGTGTTATATTTTGTTATACAACATATCATAACCGCGCATAAGCGCCAATGGAATCAACATTGGAATCACCATCCAGAACGCCGACCAAAAGTAGTTAAAATACGCGTAGTACCCAGCTAAACTGGGGAATACCATTGCCAACCTGAAAATCAAGTCAATTACGACGCCGAAAATAGCCAGAAAATACCATTTTGGAGGCAAATCAAATATAACCAAGACGATTACATAAAACAGGGTCATCATGCCCGCGGCAATAAATAACGATTCACCAACCCCATGTTGTCTAAAATATTCTTTTAGCCCCCAACCCGTCACTCCACCCATAAACTTGGATGAATATTGTAAGATGGCATCTCCGATAAACCCAGTAAGACATGCCAGCGTGAGTAATTTAGCCGTAACCACAGAATATACCATGTATTATAATTTATACACACATTATTTGTTTGAAAAACAATTTAGTAAAAACTCTTTAGATAATATACATGAGCAGCGACGCACAAAAAGTTGACGAAACCACCGAACTAATTGAAAAAGTAGACGAAGAAGTGGCAAATATTACAAATTCAATACTTACTTCGGTTGAATCTGTTACCGAGGATTCCCAGCAACTATTGGCAGACACCACCAAAGAGGTACAGGAAGCGCTACATAAAGAGTTAGAGACAACAATCATATCCAATGTAGCATCGGCAAAGGAAGAGGCACAAAAGGAAATTGAAATAGTCATCAAGACCGCCATTGACAAGCAAGAAGAGATGCACGAGCAAATAAAGGAGGACATTATCGAAGAAATTAAAAGGTCAGGCATTATGGACAAGGTGTTATATGTGTGTGCATGTATACGTTTGTTTTCCAAGAACCGCAAACAAGATACTCTCGTCGCAGCTCCTACTACGGAGAGCGTGGAAAATAAGGTATAATTATTATGTGTATATATTCTATGCTATATATATATGTCAAAATCTAATCCCATAGTTTCTATTATATTCACCCACCAAGCGAGGCTACGATGTTTGGTGCATGCACTTATGTATGGAACACCGAATATGAAAGGAGGCGACTCTGAAATGGGAAGAGAGGCCATGTTTCAGCGCCCCCCTGAACTTTTAGAGTTAGATGCAGAGTTGCGTAATGAGAGTCTAACTGACAATAATGACACCTCTAACCAAGTACATCGGTTTAAGAACGCATGTATGCTCAAGATTGAAATTAATTCCAAAACCATCTCTATCAACCTAATGATAAATGGCGTGGTTGACGAGATGAAAAGCGACTATGTGTATTACGTAAAGCCCGGCACAGAGGACGAAGACGTAAATGCAAAGATGGGGCGGTACAAAGTTGTTCCATTTAATCCGGTTGAAAAGCCCAATACAAGGTATGATGTAGGGGACCAAACGTATATATTTTACTTGGTTCGCCACGGCCAAGCTACACACAACGTATATAAGACGGCTGGGAAAATATTTGCACAAGTGTCCCGTAAAACAGACACACATCTTACATCGTCGGGACGAGACCAAGCCGTAAAATCAGGCGAAGAAGCCCGCGTGCTAATTTCTTCAGGAAATGTTGCAATGATGCTTCCGCCCACGTTTTTATTCGCATCCGATTTGATGAGAACCCGCGAAACATTGGTTGATTTCCTCAAAGGAATGGGTATTCCGTATTCTACAGACGTCATAGTCTTGCCATGTTCTCATGAATTAGACTATAAAAAGAATGGAAACTGCGACGCCAAAGCAGGGATCTTATCGTCCGCCGAAAACATAACATCGTGCTCGGCCGACATACCTAACTGCAAAACAATAGATAAATACAAGGTGGATTGGTCTGCATATGATAGCTTTTATAAAGAAGTAAGTGGAAAAGCAGGTATGCGTAGCGGGGTATGCGTTACAAAGAACTGCAATGCGTACAAATGCAAAAACACGGATATGCTGAAAGAGGCCATCAATATCATCCGCCTCAAGGGCCACCGAGGAGGCCGCAAAAAGAAACGACGGCATACAACGACCAAAAGAACGACCAAAAGACAAAATCGCAAACCGCGTAAGCTTGCATCTACCAAGAGACGACGAACACGCAAAGCCGCATCAAGGTTACACAAATGAGTAGGCACAACAAGAGTTAAAATATCCCCAGTCAAACATTGTTTATATTTGGTTTGGTAAAAACATAAATAGTATGGCGTATACATTATAACCATCCATGTTATCCAAATATAAACTCAAGAGAGAACTTTCATCCGGCGCGTTTGGAAAAGTATATCATGGCGTGCATAAACGCACCGGCGCCGAGGTGGCCATTAAGGTAGAAAAACGAGAGCACCAGTGTAGCCTCAAGCATGAAGCCAGAGTGTATCATTATTTAAAAAGCATAAAGGGGGTACCAAACATCATATGGTACGGGGCAGACCAACTACATAATTATATTATACTTCCGCTCCTAGGAGAGAATGTGAAGCAAGCGTATGATGCCCACAGGCTCCAACGAGACTCTATTGGAAGATTGGCGAAAAGTATGTGTGAAATTCTCAAACAAGTCCATCTGATAGAAATCGTACATGGCGACATCAAGCCAGAAAATTTTATATTTGATAGAGAACACCACCAAGTGCACTTGATCGATTTTGGGTTTGCTCGCAAGTTCAATGCCACACCAAAACAATTACAAACTCCTTCAGGGACCCCATGTTACATGAGTCGCAGGTGTCATAGTTCACTAGAACCTGGATATATAGACGACATAGAATCGCTCCTGTATTTAGTATTGTCGTTATACTATCCTGAATTGCCATGGCAACATAACACCACAAACCATACAGATATAGCGCGTCAAAAAGAAATACTCGTACATGCTCCAGAAAGTGTACCCGAAGTACTTTACGGCTTGCTTCAAATGGTGAAATCCGGAGACAGAGGCGAATTACCAGAATATAATCTATTTATACAATATAGTAAATAGGTATGCAACGGCGGTGTATTCTAAATAAAAGGACCAAAAAATGTCGCACTACGATAAAAAGACGTCGCACTACTCGTTCAAGACGTGTGCCGCGCAGAGAACGAAGGAGAGGTGGTAGTCTGAATAATAATAGCAATATATCCGTCAACATTCCTCAAAACGACTCTGTTCGTTCTATCCAGTCAATGGATTTTGACGACATCAGCGACGAAGAACTTGCGCGAGAGATTGAAAATAGTCTGCCCAGTTTTATTAGCAGGACAGCCACACCGATGTCGCGCATTTCCAACCACTCTAATTTAGACAGAAATCTTAGTTCTTCTATGGCAAGTGAAGGAGAGACCGACGCCGAAATAGATGACTCCATATTATTAAATATTACCCCCATGGACCATAATGAAAGCATTCCCTATTCTCTCAATAATTCGCCCACGGACCAATCGTCATTTGCATCAGAAATGAATCTGGACGGAGGTCGCAGACATCGCAAGCACACTATGCATAGACGTAGTAAGCAGATGAGAAGAAAAACAAAGAAGCACAAAAGAACATAAAGACAATACTACATTCTCAAGTATAATGAGCTCCAACATGGGAACATCATCATCTGTGCAGCGATTCACTGGATGTGTTAAGTGGTTTAACAACAAGTCTGGTTATGGGTTTGTCACCGCTTCCAGCGGCAATATACATGGCAAGGACATCTTCGTCCACCACTCTTCCATCTCTGTATCAAACCAACAATACAAGTACCTCGTACAAGGGGAGTATGTTGAGTTTGAGGTTAGTCAGCTTGACAACGATAGCATGCACCAGTTTCAGACTAAATCTATCACAGGCATCAATCAAGGCAAGCTTATGTGCGAGACGCACTTTGACATGCGCAATAATCGTCAGAAGGTGAAGGGCGATGATAATGACGCAATTGCCGCACCCAAGGCTCCTCACAAGCGCATGACCGGTACTAGAGTTCGTGGGTCCGGGCCTCGTGGCGACGCAGAGACATCTGCACCCAAGTCCGTTGCATCATCCACCAAGGATGCGCAGGAAATAGCAGAGTAATTGCATGGGGTATTATAGTTAGATGGTATGCGTATCCATATCCAAAATAATATTCTAATTCGGTTATAATATAAATATACGTTGTTTATACTATATACATACATGCAGCAGCCTCTCGGAATAAATGGATTTGGTCGCATCGGAAAGGCAATTTTCATATTGCTGATTGAAAACGAAACCTTTCGTGTCTCCGCAATCAACTCTCCTGGTCTTGACATAAATACGATTGAAAGTTACTTGAAACGCGACTCTGTGCATAAATATAATACAACATTTTCTGTGAAAATTATTGACAATGATAATTTCAGTGTAAATGGTCGCGTTATACATGTTTTTCGTGACAAAAAGGCGGAGAATCTTGACTGGCAAACATACCATATAGATATGGTCATTGACGCAACCGGCGTCTACCTCACACAGGAAAAACTCAAGGCACACCGCGTCAAAAAGATGATTATGACCGCCCCTGCCAAGGATAACACGCCGCTTTACGTATATGGCGCCAATCACGAAATGTATCATGGAGAAGATATTGTAAGCAATGCATCATGCACAACAAACTGCATCACGCCATTGATTGCCTTTTTGGAGAAAAAATACACCATTATTAATTCAAACTTCACAACTATTCACGCATCAACGTCAAGCCAGCAAGTGGTAGATACTGCCAGTTCAACTAGCAGAACATGTCGTTCTATTTTCAACAATATTATTCCACACACCACAGGAGCATCCTCTTCCATTTTTAAGGTGGTTCCTTCTATGAAAGGCAAAATCAATGGGACCTCTGTGCGCGTACCGGTGAACAATGTGTCGCTTGTAGACTTGAACGTGGAACTGGAAAATCCAACAACGTTAACCGAGATTCTTGCCGAAATAGACCGCTCCCCCTACATGCAAGTTTGTCGCGAGAATCTGGTGAGCTCGGATTACCTCACCACGAAGTGCCCTACTATTGTTGACGCAAACGCGTGCATGGAGTTAGGCAGGAACAATTTCAAATTTATGATATGGTACGACAACGAATGGTCGTATTCCAACCAAGTTATCAAAATGGCGGAAACTATGGTGTCTGTCCACGCAAAGGCGTCGCATATTGCCGCGCCGTGCAATTCGTGCTCTATAGACAACATTACGTTGAAGGACAAAAACGTAATTCTTCGCGTGGATTATAATGTCCCCGTTGATAACGGCGTCATCACAAGCGACTACCGGATTGAGACGACCATTCCTACAATAAATAAAATTTTGGCCTCGGGATGCAGCAGACTTGTCATTCTTTCCCATATGGGAAGACCAACAAAGAAGAGCGACAAACATAGCCTACATGTTGTATTAAAAGCATTGGAGAAATACATAACCCCCTCAGTCGGATTTCTTCCAGACGGCCTCACAGAGACATCCCTTGCCATCTTAGAGAAAGCAGATCATAGGGTGTACCTGATGGAAAATCTCCGATTCCATAAAGAGGAAACTGCAAAAGCAGTAGACGCGGGGAGCGAGGCATACAAGGTGCTCCAGCAGTTGGGCAATGTATATGTGAACGACGCGTTCGGATGTCTTCATAGAGCACACATGAGCATTACCGGCGCAACTTGTCCAGATAAGGCATACGGATACCTTGTGGAAAAAGAACTAAATGCACTGGACGTGATTGTCAAGAACCCAGAAAAGAAGAAAACAATGGCCATCATTGGCGGCGCAAAGATTCACGACAAGCTTGAATTATTGCGCGGGTTGTGTGAAAAGGTAGACACCATCTACATCTGCGGCGGAAATATCAACGCAATTATAAAGGAAACCATGTCTGAATATTATAATGAAATATCAAGCAAAAAGGCCAAAATTGTTCTCATGGAAGACGGGTTGTTAGCCAACTCGTTATCCAAGGACGATGCACCAAGATATGCAACTATAGACATAGTACACGACACTGGCAAGTTCAAGGGGTTCAATGACATATCTTTCATGATGGGCGATGGTTCATTTTATGATGTAGGCGAAAAATCCCTAGTTACATTAAAAAAACTCATAGACGACCATTCTATCGTGTTTTGGAACGGAACGTTGGGTGTCGTGGAAGACGACCGCTACATAAAAGGAAGCGCGTCGCTCACTATGTTTTTGTGCGAGTTTATGCAGAAATCTCCTGACAACAGGACCATCATTGGTGGAGGCGATACCGGCGGATTTGTAAAGAACCTCGGCGACAAAATTAACCAAGATATTGCCAGTCTCATGACTCATGTGTCTACCGGCGGCGGCGCATCTATTGAATATATTACATACAATACACTGGTCGGCCTAGAGCAATTCGCATAAAATTACATTCATAGTCATATAATTATATATAAGTAAATTATATGAGCCAACATCTAACCGAAGAAAGATTCATGATACTACAAGAAATAAATACGCGTCTATATTTAGATAACACCGATCATATCGTATTTGTGTATTGCCCACCCAAATTGGGCTCAACATCTATTGTATCGTCTATTCGCATATCAGCGAGCAATATTTTCAAAGTATTCCATGTGCATGATGAAAAAATGCTAGAAATGGTAACAGGTGTAAAAAATGTGACCATACAAGAAATAATTGATTTCAACGTACTTTTAGGGAAAAAGGTGTATGTTATTGATATTTATCGCGAGCCCATTGAACGCAAGATGTCGGAGTTCTTTGGAAAAATTGCTTCTTATCATTTCAACGCACCAACTAGCAGGGTAGAAGCATACAGCATGGACAGGATTATTAAACGATTTAATCAGGTATTTACACACATTGGCAACGGAGACTATTTTTTTGAAAAGTATCGAGACGTGATTATGAACCCCCCAAAGGGGTTTGATTTTGACAAAGGGTACATCAAACACAAACAATATGAAAACCTGACGTATATAAAATTGCGTCTTCGCGATTCGCATAAATGGGGACATATCCTGACCGAGATATTGAATACAAAGATCACTATTATTCGCGACTACGAAAGAAAAAATCTACCTCTCGCAAACCTTTACGCCAAGTTTAAACAAGCATACAAGATCCCAATTAATTTTATTCATTACATGCATATGGACAACTATATGCGTTTTTATTTATCTACCAAAGAGCGGGACGAGTATCTATCAAAATGGTCGGAAAACACATCTACGCCATTCAACGATTTTACCACGACAGAGTATAAATTATATTTGTCTATATCCGATGAAAATCAAAGTTACATTGATATCGAATCAGAACATTACTTTGATGAGGGGTGTACATGTAAATCATGCGAGGCCATGAGAAAAAAAGTCTTGCTGCAAATTCTGCAGGGTAAAGAACCCACCACTAGGATAGCGCATTCCGCAATTATGAAACTGGCACGCAACCCACTTGCTGTGGCGCATCGCCCACAAATCCCTGCGCCCCCATCTAGTATTCCTGTAAAAAGTGGTTCAAATATGGGCATGATGCTACGTACTAACCGGTTCCGCCGCTAAGTGAGACGTCGTCGTTATCATTCTTCAATTAGTTCGCGTGATGCACTAACTAATTGCAACCGAATCTTCTTCCGCAACGTTTCTTCGTCTTCAAATAGGAATATCCTGAACTTGTGCTTTTCAAAATTGTTGTATTCGGCGTGCAAATTAATGCGCATCGTGAGTTTTAGACTACTCAAGTAAACCATGTATTGGTAGGTTCCGTCAGTTCGCACCATCTTGTCAAACATCACGCCATCATACTCATTATCCAACCTCCCCGAATTATTTGTATAAAATTCCAGCATGGAACAATCATTTTGTATCTTTTTAATAGACCGCATAGTCATATTTATGTACTCCATCTCGCTTTCAGTGGTCCAATTGCGATAGAACTGCATAGCTCCCTCGCTCAATACAACCATGGATCGGTTTGCCTGAAACTGAATCATATTAAGTAAATCAACCAGTCTGCGAATGGGACTAGTTATATGCACATATGCATCCATTTTTATTAGTTCGTGGCGCACTTGAGATGTATCATCTAGCGCACTAGCGTTGATATACCGCCCCCCAGTACTATACCATATCTTCATGAACTTCTCTAGGTCTTCATCCAACTTCTCGGGAATGTCCACGTTATCCGTCTTCAGAATGCTTGATCGAAATATACCATTCTTGTGCGAAAGCAGGTCCTGCGCACAATGATAGTTCATAAAGGTCATCAGGTAGCAGACAACATCATGGCTGTTTCGTATGTGCGGAATATACTTATATCTAGAGGCCAGCAATTGTGTAGCATCATACAATTCCTTATAGCGCAGGTCCTTGTGTAACCTAGACTCTTCGTATCTATAATTATACGCGACTCGTATGGCGCAATTCTTGTACGTTATATTGCTCACTTCGCCCGTGTCGGCATTCACACAAATATCCATCGCCATTGCAAATCGCGTGGTTTTCTCCTGCAAGCTGCACAGGTTGTCTGATAGTATAGTGGGCAACATAGGCCGTTTTCTGTCAGGCAAGTAGATAGTGGATACTCTTCTGGAGAAGGATTCCCACAAATTCAGCGCATCTAGCAAGATAGTCACGTTTGAAATATAGATGCTAATATGGTACTTATCTGCGCGGCGCGTAATACTGAACCCATCATCGAAGCCGGTGCTCATGTCGGGGTCAATTGTGAATATATGCCATTCGTGTCCCCGTCTATCTTCCACCTCATACTTGGCAATAATTTCGTCCATCTTTGTCAGCGCAGACATATCCTTTACTCGCTTGCTGGCATTTTTATTAAACTTCTGAATAGAGGCATTGAGACTCCTGCAGTACAACTGGTATTCGTAAAAGTTCGGCAGCTCATCCACCTTGCCGATGGTACTTGTTAATACGCCAACAGGGTGTTTCCCCTCCCATGACACAAACTTGAACGTCACGTACAAATTCGCAAATATCTTGGAAAACCCAATGTACTTAACCTCGTATGGAATCAAGAATATGGGGAACCGCCCATCGTCGGGCACCACCTTGTACAGCAACTTGCCCGACCCCCCATTATCTCTGCCATAAGTCTTTGACGATTTCAAATCCAATACGCCTGGAATGGTCTCTATGGCACGCGTAGAGGAAAACTCCAAATGCACATTGTTATCTTCGTCTATACTGACAACGTCATTTGTCATAATCTTGTGCTCTAACGGAATAAATCCATCCAGCTCCACCTCTTTGAGAGTGTTCACATCTAAACACGTCCACGATGTATATTTTCGGTTTTCAATGTATATTTTATACATATCTAAATAAGCAAGATGGCTTTATGTAAATATGCTAGATGATATCTCGCGAGTTATGTATCATTTTTTTCAGTAGGCTCCTCTTCTTCCGGACGATCTTGGTTGATAGTCTCGACAATGCTTGAAACATCCGCCTTCTTGTTCACGTCTCTTTTTATGTTTTGGTTCTGCAACAAGTACATAACCATCTTGGGTAGAATAGCAACATTGTTCATATACGTGCGATACTTAAACGTGGCAACCAGCGCGTTTTCTCCAAACTGAATGCTGTACCACCAATATGCCGGAATAAATAATATCTTTCCAGGCGTGAGTTTTACTTCTAGACATTTTATCTTGTCAAAATCAGCCTTGTGGTGCTGCGCAACGTTCCATGGATTAATAGGCGACCTAAACTCAAAGTTCTCATAATCGTCGTATTCGGCAAGGTATCTCGTACTCTTAGGCGGCGCCAACTTTACCACAATGCTGCCTTGGGTGACATAAAAGTAATTACGATAATTCAATTCGTATCTAAAGGGCGTCGTTACCCCTTCGGAACCAAACATAATATCATAATTGCAATTGGACACCATATAAGGCCGTATATATTCATCGTTATATTTCATGTGCTTGATTGCGCTGGTATCTTGCAAAAAATCAGTGTTATTTTCAGAATAATACCTATTTTTATTATCAGTCACTAGTTTTAGGGCAGCATTCAAATGAAGCGGCAAAAACGCCCCGTCGTTAAAATCGTCCATATTACGAATCTTTACCTCAAATGACGGGTATGTTGCTTCTAAACTTTTTGTGCTAATAGACGATGTTATTGGCTCATTATAATAATCAAAAATAACTGGCTGACGAATGTCGCAGACCTCCTCCAGCTTATTTTTGGAGACATTTTCCAGCTCGTATACTTCTAAATCATCGCTTGTTCGTAATTGAAACGTAACATGCAGATAAATAAATAAAATCAAACAAAATATGAATATGCCAACAATATATTCCATGGGCTCCTACTACTAATTCACCACAATGATTTTTTTTGATTTTGTACGTATTACAAAATCAACGTGTTATAGCGCATACTCATTCTGCGACGGCAACCTCCTCATCTTCATTTGCGTTAGCCTCATCATCCACATCAACAGACTCTGTAGCATCTTCTTCCGGCGAATCCACGTTTTCTTCATCAGACGCTTCTTCCTCTGATACTTGAGAGACTTTTTCTTCAATCACATTTTCTTCCAGTTTAACAGAGACATTTGCCACTTTTTTTCTAGCAACAGGTACTTTTCTTGGCGAAGAATTCACCAAGCTAGGCAGCATCTGTTGGTTAATATCAATGATCAATGTCTGCATTTTAAAAATAGTGCTTTTTAAATCGTTAATCTCAGATTTAGCAGAATCAAGTCTTGCACTGAGGTCGTTGATGACTTTCATATCATCATCCGTCATGCCTCCTCCACCACTATTTTCGGCCATATTTTCAACGTCCTCAAGCCGGCTCAAGAGAGACTTCAATATCACGTTGGTACCCGCCTCCTCGGAGGTGGTTTCTCCCGCCTCCATCTTATTAATAATACTAGAAACATCCATCTTCTGCAAAATAGTTTCCACTCGCCCCAGACGAAGTGTGACCAATGCAAATGCGTCGGACACAGAAAGCTTGGCATCATATGGTCTCTTCCTAGGATCCTCCGCCACAGGTGGTTGCACAGATGATTGGCGAGTATATTGTGGTCTGGGTTGCTGTTGTGGTCTGGGGTGCTGTTGCTGTTGTGGCATTGGTTGAGATTGTTGCATTTGTCCTGCTCTAAGCGGGGTACTAGAATTATTTCCAGTCGCACGTCGTGCTCTTGCGGCGGCAACAGATCTTGAACTACTCATTATACAACAATACTCTAAATTGTTTTTAAGTATTCTACGCAAGCAGTTAATTTTTTATTCTTTTCATAAATCATATGGAAAGTTTAGATAATAATACCTCGGTGACAGGGTTTTTCAAACACGTGTTTAACTTCGACCAAGACTCAAAAAATGATATGTTGAACATCATACAATATACGTTACTTGCGATTGTTCCCATCGTAGCCATTAATAAGGCAATGCAAAAGTACGTGCCAGAAGCTTCCGAAGACAAAGGAAACGTGGAACTCGTCATGGAAATTATATTGCAAACAGCGACCATGTTTTTAGGAATACTCTTCGTTCATCGCATAGTAGATTATATCCCCACATTCAGCGGATTGTCTTATCCCGACTTTAAAGTGGTGTATATCATTATAGCCGTTCTCATGATCACCATGAGTCTCCAGACGAAATTAGGCGAAAAGGTGAACATCATCACCATTCGTCTATATGACGCATGGAATGGAACTTCCTCCCAGAAAAGGAAACCTGCCAAGAACGGAAACGTCTCGCAACCCATATCCAAATACCAGATCCCACCTAACCCAACAAATCCTACCCAAGATGCGTACAACATGTCTTTAGGCGGACAGCAGCAACAACAAATTCTGGGCACAACCCCCATCAACAACCTTGGTACGGAGCAGGTCCCCAATTACACCAACATGTATGCCGACACACCCAACCCTCTTATCAACGCCAACGTTCCCGGCCAGATGGATCAAGGACCTGTAGCTGCAAGCGAGTTTGGCGGATTTGGCGGTTCTCTCTTTGGTTAATTGCACAACAATATAAACACATAACTTGAATGCAGTTATATATTTATATAATAATACTATGGACATTGAGAAACTACTCAAGGCAATAGACAATGACAACAACGAAAACATCCTAGAGACAACAAGCGAATCGCTGAGACAAGAGTTGCGCGCAGCACTTTCAGAGCTGGAATTGACAAAAAAGACCACGGACGGCCTTGCAGAGAAATTGCATAATTACAAGTACGTGGAAGGTCTATCCAACCTGCATTCTGGTGCATTTATACGATGGATATCGCTTAAAAATCCAGACGAACTATACCTAACCAATGGAGCAATGCTATGCGACATCAAATTTAATGACGATGGCATATGCCTCGTGTGCAAGGGGTTTCGCGGCAGACACTTCCAAGTCAGGTTCGACGATTGCATGATATTCCAGAAGCTGAGCGACCAAGAACAGGTCCTGCTCAGCGCACTGGACTACTTATCAAAATAGATACATCTATCTCTCCATATATTCTTTTAAGTTCAAAAAATAATATATATAAAAAACGGGGCTTAAAGAGCGTGCAAAAAAAAACGTCCAAAAGTTTTTTGGGGAATTGAAAAAAGGACATTTTTATGTCCCAAGAAATGTCCAAAACCGGATTCCTGAAAACTTTTGTAAAAATTAAAATTGTGACTGAACGGAATTTTTATGGTCTGGTGATGAAAAACAATCGTTTAAATTTGTGACGATAAAATTTTCTAAAAAATGCGGAATATTTAGGCGTTTTTTTATGTTGTTGTTATACAACAACAAAATGACAACAGATAACACACCAAAAACCGCCGAAATATTTGTTTGCGAAGATTGTAACTTTAAATGCAGTAAAAAAAGTGAATGGGATAGACATGTATTTACACTAAAACACAAAAGAACAACAAATGCCAACATAAAAAACGCCGAAACAAAACGTGAGCATATATGCTGTAACTGCAACAAAATATATGCAGATAGAATCTCTTTGTGGAGACATAAGAAAAAATGTTCTGTTATTCAACATAATAACACCATAACTGAAGATACAACTCTTCCACCTACTGAAGAAAATTCAAACCCTGGTTTAATAATGATGTTGGTAAAACAAAACCAAGAATTCAAAGACCTGATTATATCACAAAATAAGCAGATAATTGAACTATCTAACCATAAAGGTATGAATAACTGCCACAACACAACTAATTCTCATAATAAGACCTTTAATTTGCAGTTTTTCTTGAACGACACATGTAAAGACGCAATGAATATTAGTGATTTTGTGAATTCTCTCAAGTTAACATTACAAGATTTAGAACAGGTTGGTGAACTTGGATACGCAGAAGGGATATCTCGTATGTTTGTCAAGGGATTGAATGACTTGGAAGTAACCAAGCGCCCTATTCATTGTAGTGATTTGAAGAGAGAAGTATTGCATATTAAGGATAAAGATGCGTGGGAAAAAGATGAAAACAATGATAAGTTAAAGAAAGCTATCAAAGATTTGTCAAACAAGAATTTTATGCTTATGGATAACTGGCAAAAAGAGAACCCATGTTGTAAGGAATACAATAACCAAAAGAACGATATTTACTTGAAGATGATGGTGGAGTCGCTGGGGCCTGCCGATGCATCCACAGAAAAGAGAGATTTTGGAAAAATCATACGTACAATTGCAAAGAACACAATCATAGACAGAGATACTTTATAGTTTCTTTAAGTTCAAAAAATAATATATATAAAAAACGGGGCTTAAAGAGCGTGCAAAAAAAATCGCCCAAAAGTTTTTTGGGGAATTGAAAAAAGGACATTTTTATGTCCCAAGAAATGTCCAAAACCGGATTCCTGAAAAACTTTTTAAAAAAATAAATTTGTGACTGAACGGAATTTTTATGGTCTCAAGGCGAATGCCAAAACGAACAATTTGTGACGATAAAATTTTCTTCCCAAAATGCGGATTTTGGCGGCGTTTTTTTTGTCTCACTATATTAAGGAAAAATGAGACAGAATGAGACTTTTTCCCGCCAAAAAAACGCCGAAATTTATATATGTGAAAAGTGTGATTTTACATGCAGTAAAAAATGTGACTGGGATAGACATAACATGACACGTAAACACAAAAGTGAGACAAATGAGACAGATTTGAGACAAAAAAACGCCTTTACGTGTGAAACCTGTTTGTCAAAATTGAAGAGCCGTGCTTCATATTATCGTCACAAACAAAAATGTGGCGTTTTTTCGCATGAAAAAAACGCCGAAAAAACGCCTGACGAACAATCGTCACCTACCCACCAGCCATTTCAGCAAAATAATGCACTGGACAAAGACAATATAATAATTGAGTTGTTGCAACAGAACAAGGAGATGATGCACATGTTATCCAAAGCTAATCAGGTCACTAATAATAATAATAATAATATGAACAACAATCACAACACAACCAACAGCCACAACAAGACATTCAACCTCCAGTTTTTCTTGAACGAGACGTGCAAGGACGCGATGAACATCACGGATTTTGTGAATTCGTTGAAACTAAGCCTGCATGATCTAGAAAAAGTGGGCGAGCTGGGGTATGCGGAGGGGATATCTCGTATGTTTGTCAAAGGGTTGAATGACCTAGAAGTAACAAAACGTCCGATTCATTGCAGTGACATCAAGCGCGAAATCTTGCATATCAAAGATAAGGACAAGTGGGAAAAAGACGCAAATCGCGACAAGCTCACAAAGGCTATTAAGGACCTCTCCAACAAGAACATTATGCTGTTGGACGACTGGCAGAAGGAGAATCCGGGATGCAAGGAGTACAACAACCGCAAGAATGACATCTATCTGAAGCTGATGGTGGAGTCGCTGGGTCCTGCGGACGATACCGCGGAGAAGCGAGACTTTGGCAAGATTATCCGCACAATTGCCAAGTCTACAATTATTGATAGAGATTATAATAATAATATTGAAAATTGAATTTAAAGAGTTTGCAAAAAAAAACGTCCAAAAGTTTTTTGGGGAATTGAAAAAAGGACATTTTTTATGTCCCAAGAAATGTCCAAAACCGGATTCCTGAAAAACTTTTGTAAAAATTAAATTTGTGACTGAAAGGAATTTTTATGGTCTCATGGCGAATGCCAAAACTAACAATTTGTGACGATAAAAATTTTGGACAAAAAATCGTTCAGTTCAGAGCAACTTTTTTGTTACCATATATTAAGGCATAATATGGTAAAAATTACCCTAAGTTGCTCGGCAAAAGTTGCTCAACAATTTTATTGTAAAAAATGTGACTACAATACATGTAAAAAGAGTAGTTGGGATAAACATCAATTGTCACGAAAACATCTCGATGATAACTCAATTGTAACTAATGATAACAAAAAGGTTGCTCAACAATTTGTCACCTACAAATGCAGTCATTGTGCCGCATTTTACACCCACCATTCTGGTCTGTCTCGTCACAAAAAACACTGCCAAAAGTTACTTCCTAATAATATTATTGATATTGATACCAATAATGATAATGACTCAAATGTCAAAAATGACAAAGATGACACGATAAAAGAGATGAAAAGCATGATTTATACGCTTGTAACCCAAAATAAAGATATGCAAGACTTAATTCGTGACCAAAATAACACCATTGTAGAGTTGAGTAAAAATGCCGGAAATGGTGGAAATAACACGATGCATCATAGTCATAACCACACAAATTCACACAACAAAACGTTCAATTTGCAGTTTTTCCTGAATGAAACATGTAAGGATGCGATGAATATTACTGACTTTGTCAATTCTCTCAAGTTAACCTTGCAAGATTTAGAACAAGTTGGAGAACTTGGATATGCAGAGGGGATATCACGTATGTTTGTCAAAGGGTTGAATGACTTGGAAGTAACCAAACGCCCCATCCACTGCAGCGACCTCAAGCGCGAGACGCTTCACATCAAAGACAAGGACAAATGGGAAAAAGACAATCCTGCGCAAGACAGGCTAAAGAAGGCTATTAAGGACCTGTCCAACAAGAACATTATGCTGTTGGACGACTGGCAGAAGGAGAATCCGGGATGCAAGGAATATGACAATCGCAAGAATGACATATACCTTAAGATGATGGTGGAGTCGCTAGGTCCGGCAAACGATGCCGCTGAGAAGAGGGACTTTGGCAAGATTATCCGCACAATTGCCAAGTCCACAATTATTGATAGAGATTATAATAATAATATTGAAAATTGAATTTAAAGAGTTTGCAAAAAAAAACGTCCAAAAGTTTTTTGGGGAATTGAAAAAAGGACATTTTTTATGTCCCAAGAAATGTCCAAAACCGGATTCCTGAAAAACTTTTGTAAAAATTAAATTTGTGACTGAAAGGAATTTTTATGGTCTGGTGATGAAAAATAGTTGTTTAAATTTGTGACGATAAAATTTTCTGAGAAATGCTGAATATTTAGGCGTTTTTTTATCTTCGTCTAATATACGAAGATATGACGAATATTTGTATCCAAAAAAACGCCAAAAACGCCAAAATTTATAATTGTGAAAAATGTAACTTTGTATGTAATAAAAAAAGTGAGTTTGACAGGCATATAATGACACGTAAACATGAAAAAATGACAAATACGAAGAAATACGAAGAAATACGAAGTAAAAAAACGCCAAAAACGCCAAAAACATATATATGCAATTGTGGTAATGACTACAAACATGCACAATCATTATGGAATCATAAGAAGTCTTGTACATATACTCCAACCCACAATGACGATAATAACAAATCCAATACTTGTAATCCTGATGATATATCAAGTGACAAAGACTTGATTAAAGTATTATTTACAATAGTTCAACAGCAAAATACCCAAATACAAGATTTATTTACACATGTAAAAACTGGTGGTGATGTTACTACTAATTCCCACAATAACAATAACACAAATTCACACAACAAAACGTTCAATTTGCAGTTTTTCCTGAATGAAACATGTAAGGATGCGATGAATATTACTGACTTTATCAATTCTCTCAAGTTAACCTTGCAAGATTTAGAACAAGTTGGAGAACTTGGATATGCAGAGGGGATATCACGTATGTTTGTCAAAGGGTTGAATGACTTGGAAGTAACCAAACGCCCCATCCACTG
>Ga0222676_1000184_pt1 | contig 25456 bp, 19 predicted proteins | sample AntAcemetagen870_FD_179815 | JGI IMG/M metagenome (GOLD analysis project Ga0222676, IMG submission 179815) | Saline water microbial communities from Ace Lake, Antarctica - #870 | ecosystem: Environmental > Aquatic > Non-marine Saline and Alkaline > Saline | place: Antarctica: Ace Lake...
CATTAATCTGCGCTCCCTGCATCACCAAATGGATTTGACTCACTGAAGTCCAGTACAGTATCATCCAATGTGTCAAATAACTCATTTTGAGCCGTCTTGTCTATAACTCCGTCACCTACTATATAGTCTTCCTGTATGATGTATTCATCACCACCTGTTTCGAGTAGGATACTCTCACCACCAAGTGTGGTTTCATCTTCACCGATAATGTTATCGCTATCTGTCTCATCCAACAGTAAGCCACTTTCACTAGTATCATAATCAATCCTGATCTCTTGATTGATGGTAGTTCCTGTTGCCTGTTCAAGTGTCAGCTGATAATCAGAACTTGCAATTGATAGAGAATCTTCAATTGCATCAATGTCTGTAATACCTGTATCAAGTGACTCTGAACCATAATCGAACAGGCGACAGCGCATCTTGTAAACCGGATTATTATCCAACTGGTGAAAAGGATCATCGTGATCTACAAAGTTAATCTCAAATAGTTTCTTTAGTGTTGGGTGATAAATCGCATCACCCTCTAATGGCCGGTCTGCATCTGTTGCATCAGTTTCGTTTATAATATAAAATATCTCACCCTCTAGTTTAGATGTTGAGAGTGTGCCAGATTCCAATTGAATAGAACCAGATGATGTTGAATCTGTTCCTGTTTCAATTTGTAACTGTTTAGTTTTCTCCTGAAACCTTGTCTTACTTACAACAAAGGTTGCTTCACTAAGGTTCTGCAAACCGAACTGAGACATCAGTTCTCGTTCTCCAGCATAACCCCCGCCAGCATCTTCCATATACATTTCGATAAGGGATTGTGTATTAAACTTGGATATCGCATCTTCACCAAGTACGGTGTCTTCTGCAACTAGTGTGCGGTCAAGATAATATACATCATGACCATGAATCTGAATTGCTTCTGCAACTAAGTCAGCGTATAGAGATTGCTCAGTTGCAATCGCAGATACACCACTTGTATGAAAATGTTTATTTACAGCCATGAATTATCCTCTGCAAATCTTAATATGTTTTGTGAGGTTCCCAACATTCATTTTTTTATCACAACTAGGGCACCCATAGAGTTTGCTAATACCTACCATTTTTTTCCTTATGTGTTCTTCTGTGTGTTTCGTGCCCATCTTTGCTTTACTCATCTTTCTCTTGGATTCTTCTGTGCGTTTCTTGCCCACATTCTTACCCATCATAGATATAGACCTTTTCCTTCTAACTTCTGGGTCTGCGCTTTTATTATCTCTGGTTTTCATACCTTTGATATAGTTAGTTCTTACATCATCTCTCCACATTGCTTCTTTAGTTTTTTCACTAATAGTCTTTCGAACACTGTCTCTTTCAGAAACAGACCAATGATTAAATTTTTTATTTATAGTGTTATAATATTTTACTTTAAGTTCACCATCATCTATAAACCGCAACCAATAATATTCTTCGTTTAATAAATCTTCCCTAGAAGTATATATTTTTTTCAATATTCTTCTTTTGAAATCTTCCGGTCTTCTTTTATAAGCTCTATTCATCCATTTACATGATGAAATATAACCATCATCTTCAGTTCCCCAATGACATCCTATATAATATTTATTATGCTTTCGATCTCTCCAAATATAAACAAAACCATATTTTTCCATTATTCACTCCTATAGAAAGTTAATTCATATAGTTATTTATAAAAGTAGTTCCTTTAACCTATCATATAATTCACAGGTAACTCAAACGTAAGCTGAATTTGTTCTTCCAACTTATTAATCTCTTCCTGTGCCTGTGAATAGATAGTCTCACCATTCATAGTAACACCACCAAGCATCGCAACACCACTGAACTTGGATAGGTTTGCACCCCATTGCTGTTTAATCAGGGCAGTTGCATATCTCTTTAGGAAGATGTCATCATAGATATCTATATATGTGTCTGGGTCTATTTTGCGATAACATTCTGCAATGATATAATCTTCCCCAGCAACAAAGTCATTTGTCCAATCGCCATCAATATAAAGACGATTTTGATGTTGGTTAAATCGAATTGGCGTTTCACCAACAAGGATATGTTCTAGAAGGTCAAGGTTATCCATTGCCATCTGATACTGAATGACAGAAGTAGAAGATAGGTCATATAAATCATTAAGGCGCAACTGATAACGAACATCAAACATGTTCGAACCACCACCTGTACCAGTGAACGGCCAGACCTGTATCACTGACACAACAGCAGAAGGCATTGGAATAAAATTACTACCCTCTAGGAATGTATCAGTAATAGTGATGTCTGCCGTATCTGTTCCCGTTGAGGTTATATTTGCTGTTCCCCTTGCAACATCTGCTGCGGTAATTAGATGTTTGAGATACATCTTCTCAATACCATCATAATGATATTGTGCAAAATACTGAAGAGCTTCATCAATACGATCATCTGCCTGAGCGTCTGATATGTTAATATCAATGACCCCAGAACCCAATGCTCGCAGGCAATAATCTTTGAATGTTGATTTACTTATAGGTATGGCCATAGAAGTATCCTTTTTCCTATATTTATAAGATTTGGTTTATGTAGTTCATCATCTATTGTGAGGTTTTGTTGGTAATGCTTGATAACTGGACAACTTCGGTTTCCATACTGGAAATTTCTGGTCTGCATAAGCATCATGCCTAGTGTCTGGAATACTTTCTTTTGTATAATATTTCCCATATTTTCCCTCCTTCATAATAATATCATCAAGTTCTACAGCACTAAATCCTTCTTTTTTCTTTTTATTATACCATTCCCGACATTTACATTTAGCACACTTTTCACATGAACAGTGAGAAACTAACTTTTGAAGCTCTTTCGGTATTAACTCCCACGTTTCCCATCTTCCCATAGGTTCATCTTTGCGATTCATTAACGGCCATTCAATGGGAATATCTGTGTAATCTCTAAGAATGGAATGATCTACTCTAGAATATAAATTTCCTCTTCTATAAAAATTTTCAGTTGACTCTGAACTTTTAAAATACCAATTAGAAGGACTCCAATTATATGTATTATAACCTATACATATTAAGTTTACATCGTGCATTTCTGATAACAATGCAACAGTATACCATTTTGATCTTATAGTTTCTAACATGGTATCACTAGCACGATCTTCAAACTCTGAAAAATCAAAATCAAAATCACGAACATTTTCTTTCAACCAATTACACACAATAGGATACTGTGTTACGTCTTGATCAGATGCATCTAGACGAAGTATCCTTGATATAATATCATCTGTAGTTTCAGTAAGGAGTTTATATAACAGATATGTACTATCTGAAGAAGAACTAGTTGCTGCAAAAATTTTCATAGTCTCTCCATTCATGAGGTTTGTTTCTATGGTTTGTAAAATGCACAATTTTTATATCGGGATGAAACTCTCCCCCCATATATATCCAATCGTTACCAGTTGCCTTCTCATATCGCTCAGTCATCCTGTACTGCCAAGTTTTGTTGTTTTTAAAATCAATAACCTTATCATCAGCAACCCATCTGGTAAACCACTCGTTAGGAAGTGTGATAAGTTCTAATCTTTCATTCACACTATCCTCTACAAAATATTGTTCACCATTAACAGGCCCAGTGGTTTGGCCATTCTTAATATAAAACTGTTGCCAATGATGAATATCCTTCATGAACTTGTCATAGATATATTTGCATTCCTTTGGGTAGTATTTAAAGAACCCACCATTAATCTCATAAGTGTCGGAATCATTTCTCCACCATCCCGGCATTGCAAGAAACTGTCCCGGCTTTATTGGATAGTCAAAAACCTTCTTATAATCACCCATAAGCAAAATGTCAATGTCCATCACACAGATAGGTTCATCGGTGTCCATCTGCATACCCCACATCTTGTTCCATTGCAAAGTGACAGATGGATGATATGGTTCATGAACCCAGATAAAGTTGTGTTCTGGTAACTTGTTCTCTAAGTATGTCTCATACTCTGGACCATACTTATCACCAATACGAACTGCTACGATATCCATTTGGATACCCATGCATCTATTTTTTGTTTGGTTGGTGAAGTGCCTCTATAAAAGGTTCCATTAGATGATGTCAAAACATCTCGTAATTTTTTATACGAATTGACCAATTCATCTAGAGTATAATATGCGTGTGACATGTGATAACAAAAGATATTAGTTGCGTCGAAAAATACTGTCTTACCTTGAATTTTTTCCAAAATTCTATCATAGTTTGGTGATATTAAATCCATCAACCAATACTCAATGTCATAGTCCCTTTCCATTTTTTCTTCTAATTGCCTTAAATTTTCAAAAGAACCCATACTTTTTACAGATTGTTTTGCGATAGAATCAGGAAGTACCATATCATGGTCGATCATTTTACCATAAGAGTTAATTTCTGGCAAAGACATATTCATTTCTATTATCATTTGTTTTATATCTAAATTTTCTTGACAGTAATCAAACAACACAACTTCACCGTCAAACTCTAATTGGTCTGCAAGTAGTGCAGCACGATAACCAGCTGTAGTTGAAAATATAATATCAAATTTTTCTGTAGGTAGTTCTCCAACTCTTTCTGTATTCTCTATATAAAATTGTTTTCGTATTCTCGTCATAAATCTACTAAAATAATAATCGTTCATATCTACATTGTCAAGGTCTTTCCAAAATGCAGTTTGATCATCTCTATAATATGAAAAGGATTTTCTCGATCTTTCAGCATTCGTAAAATTTGTGACAGTAGGCATCCCCTCTAGTTCTATCCATGGCGGGGTATAGTCATCATGGTAATTATCGGGGGATCGTTTAACAACAGCATATCTCTTAGACATATCAGGAGAACCGATATCCTTCCATACCGTAAGATTTAAATTGATATGTTGATGGTGAAAATATGCTTTATGTTTTGGCCTTGCCATAATATGAGCTTTGCAAAACTGATCGCTCTCTACAAAATCATAGAAGTCCGTTATTGGTGTAACTCGTTTTTCAGGCCCACCGGACACCATATCGAATACCATACCAACTGATACAATCATAGCATGGGTATGATCACACTTTAAAAGAAGATCGTGAACTTCGCTCCTATAACAAAAACGAACATCGTGGCCTGTTGATGCTCCAGTAGCACCCCCTGTAACCATAAATGTTGTAGTTTGAGTTTGTTTCTCTATTCCAAAATCCCATTTTAGTTTGTCAGGATAAACCACCAGAAACAACATATGTTTAAATTCTTTTTTAATTTTTACCTTATCTGTTTCCTTCTCCCACAATGCAACAAATTCATCAAAGCTTTTCATAATAGTTTCTCCATTCTGGAAACAAATCAGTTAAACACGTTCCACGATATTTATCTCTATCCTTTATGTCTTGTAACATACGAATCATTTGAGATTTATCATATTCAATATTTTCAAGGTATGTGATTATAGTATCTGTTTCTTTCCTATAATCACGATAATACTTCTCTAAGTATTGTTCTCTTATCTCTGGAGGAACCGAAACGATTGAATAAATTTCATTCTCACCATATACTAAATTGTCTATTGCAATTGGACAATCAGCATTATCAATTATTTCTAACATATAACCTACGTTTAAAGCATTTATTGTAGCGTGATAATTTACTATACAATTATCAAAAGATTTAAACTTTTTAACATTGTCCATAATACGATCCCACTTTGATGGAAAACGTAGATAGTTATTTTTATCTCCCCAAAATTCTATAGACACATTCATATGTATCTCTTTAAATTTTGAAATATAGTCAAATATATCCTTATCGTTAAATTTAGGAGTTACAGTTGCATTGGTTGTGATATGGACTACCACATCAGCTGGACATTTTTCCATGACCTTATAGTTATCATCAATTGCTAATGTCTCTCCACCAACAAGTTTCAGCTCTAGTAAGTTTTCTAAGTTAGGAATATTAGATTCTTTTTTAAAACGAGGATTATTATTCAATCTATGATGAATGGGTTTTCCCAATGCCAAGTTTTCTTTGGCAAGTCCAGAAGACAGTATCGATTTACACATGTTACATCTCAAATTGCAAAAATTATCTTGCGCTCTAAATTCCATAGTAAGTAATGGCGGGTTGTCTAAATTCTCTTCTAGTTCTTTTTTCTTATGTGCAAACTTACCATTGAAATTATCTAAGTGATTTTGTCTAAAACTTTTGTTTCCAGATTCCTCTTGTTTAATACACCTAGTGCAAACATTATCAATTAAAGGTCCACCACCATTTATAAATTCTTTTCGAAAGGATTTTATATCTTGACCTTCAACTTTCCTATTCCATTTATTGCTGTTAATGTGACAACAAGGTATATTCATTTCACCTGAACCAGTTATAGAGTTCATAGTATTTGTAAAGGGTTCTGGACAAAACCATTTATAATCTTCAAGTTTTTTGGTCATCAATCTCTCGCAACACATCTTTACCAAATTGTTTGACCAACGACCTCTTCATAAGTTCTTCACGTTCCTTATTGAAACCCCCATGCATAATAAAGTGAAACCTATTCTCATTTGAGCTGTTTAATGCTTCGTGCTGCACACCATTATCAAACCAGAAACCCGTGCAGTTCTCAAAAGGCAACTCTTCCTTTGTGTCTGTTCGTCTCAGATAACAATTTTCAGGTTGATAGAACGCAAGATTGATTGCACCAGAAATGTTTCTTGTTCTACCTTCTCTGTCTCTTTTTTCATTGGAGTCATTATGATCTACAATAGCGCCGCCCGGTTCCAATAACATAAACCGCAAACGTCTATAGGACTTGTGGGGGAAATCCTCTAACCACCTCTTAGTCTCTGGGGCAACTTCTGCAATCTCTGTCCACCCCCAATCAACATTATCCTCAGACAGACCATGCCCGCTTGGATTTTTTGTATGAAACCATCCTAATGATGGGTCAGAACCTTTCTCCACAAAACTGTGAATAGATGCTGACCTCCAACCGTCGCCGTCACCATATCTGTGATCAACAAAGAAACCTTCGTCATATACTGCCTGTGCTTCCTTCATGCAAACTTCTGGAATCTCTATATCAATCTTTAAATACCAGACATCATGATCCCGGCACCACTCTACGATGTTCATCGTCCTATCACCATAAACCTGTTCATACCATTGTCCAATTTTAGTGTGCCAGAATACATAATATCAACAATCTCTGCCTGATCCGCTAATTCCTCTGGGCCACTAACACAATTTATATGATCATCCCATTGTTCATCATCGGTTGACTGTAACACATATATATGATTATTAGACTTGTTTAGTTTACGAAACCTTGACATGGGGAACATATGTTCGCATGATGCGTTAATAACTAAATCAAAATGACCATATTTTAGAGGTTCAAACATAACGTCATGCAAATAACACTTGTATAATGCTTTTGTCTCAGAGTCTTGATCTTTATATCTCTTATTAAATTTATAGGTAAGAGTTTTAACATCAGGATCAATTTCTAGGTTAAGTATATATTTTACTCCAAGTTCATCAATCAAAAGTGGTGTGATGAAGTTTGCATACCAACCAGCAAGAAGAGCTACCCTCTCAGCCCTGATACCAAGATTTACGATTTCTGAAACTAACCATAACTTACTTTGCAACTGGGACGCTGTTGATGCATCTCGAATTCTTTTGATACAGTGATTATATTCATCGTGATGTACTAGAGAAAGAACAGACTTCCAATCTTCAGCAATTTCAGTTGTAAATTTTATATGATCTACCATAATTCTTTTATCTCATCAGTATTAACACCCTCAGTCTGTGTGCTATTGTTAAATAAACAAATTTTGTGGTCTTCTCTTATTTTCTTTTTCTCCATATCATCAGGAAAAACATTCCCCTTATACCATGAATAGATATCTCCTTGTGGAAATCCTCGTAGAAATCCGTCATCTTCTTTCCAAGGATCATACCAGTGGTGAGCAAAGTAGTTATCTAGACTTGGTGATGTAAAGAAAACAACTTCTGCATTATCCACAACGTGGTTCCACACTGGCATCAGCTGACCTTTCTTCCATACAATAACTGATGAGTTGAGGGGTGTTGATTTATGCTTTGCATAATTTTGTTTAACCATACTAATATCATTCCACCACCCACGAACAATCCATGGCTTATCGTTAGGCAATTCAAAGAAATACTTTAAATCTTGATGAATGATAACATCAAGATCAAGGAACATAAATTTAGAATTATCTGGAAAGATTTTCCCATCACCACTAATAAGATCAGGTCTAAACATATAACACTTACGATATGCCCAGAAGAAACCACGTTCCTCATTATAGAACTTATCTAGTGTAGTTGGAATTGGAATGTGCCAGTCTTTTTCTGGCTTGTCGGTAAAACACCAAAATTTAAAAGGAACAGTGCAGTTTGCCTCACACTGTTCTTTCAACTTCTCAACATAGGAGTCATCATACTTATCTCCCCACTTCATACATAATATATTATTCATAATTATTTTATTGGGACGTATACCCCCTCCACTTGAAACTTTTCTTTATCGGCCATCTTGAGTTCAGCACCATTTGCAAATACCATATACCCCAACAAAACATCCATAGGACTTTCTGCTTTACGAATGAAAGTTTTTGCATTTTTAAACTTGTCAGCTGACTTTGAATTTTTAACACATTCTTGTTCAAATATTTTGAGTTTGAGTTTAAACAACTGTTCTTTTTGATCAGCATCTGTATTATCAAATTCTGAGAAAAAATTAATAATTACATCTTCAAACTTATTTGACTGAGTTCTATTTTGTATGTCATCTTCATTTCTTCCAGCCCACTCACGAAATGCATCACGAAACTGTTCACGAAACTGTTCGTGTCGAACCACAGTGCGTTCGTCGATTTTTTCATAAGAAACTTCTGCAACAAAATCTCTCCATTGTTCATCAGATTCATCTACCTTAATGTAGTGTTCCCGTGTAAGTTTATCTTCTGGGTCTGTCCACATAACTGCAACAGTATCCAACTCTGGATTGCTGTAATAGTAATCTGTAATTTTATCTGTCCATAAATATGACATTTAATTTCTCCTGTGTTCTTTATTTATACGATTAGACATGTACTATGTTAAGTGTGTTTGTGCCAATTACTACAGATGATCCATTTGGAAATTCCTGTGAACGATAGTCATCACCAACCTGTAGAGTTTGGTAGTTACCAGCACCATTAAGTCTTGTATCAACAATCGCAGTTCCTCTAGTATTACCAGAGCCATTAATGTTATAACTTAGTTTATGTCCAGCATCATCCTCTGCTGCACGAAACTTAATATCGACTGCAAGTACAGCGTGGAATGTGGAATCATCTGCTGCCAGCGGACCCTGTATAATATTTCCATCACTTTCTGCAAATAGGAGGGCATTGCTTGGGAATGCCCTTGCTTCATTACGCCTCTGTAGATAATAACTTGTAATAGTTGTTGGTTGATCAAGTGTCTCTGGAATACCGGCAGCAGAATATAATGCCGTATTTGCACGGGTATCTACGAATACTGGGGTGTTTGCACCAGAAACCTCTGTATAGTTCGCAACAGTTGCGGCAGTTGTAATGGTATATGTTCCGTTAGTCGTAGCATCCTCTGATGCAGTAATCATTGCGTCCAGCGTTGCATAGATAAAGGTATCAACATAGTCTGCTTGCGTCATGACTTGTAAATCATTATCGACATTAATATATAGTGGGTAACCAATAGCGCCCAGATCACCAGCAGCAGAACCATCTGTATTATAAGTTGGTCCTGTAATTTTATCGTATGTGGTTCCTGTGACTGTTGTGGGTTCTGCTGTTGAACCTTCAGCAACAAAAGCAGTTGCAGAGTTACTTACAGCACCAGCCTGCAATCTTGTATCAGTCAAACCGGGAGTCAATGTACCACTAGCAGACACAACAGTAAGAGTTACAGTTGGTGCTTGGGCATACAGATATGCAATGTAGGTATAGTATTCAGTCATATCACCGGCTGACATCTCTACAATATCACTACCATCATATTTTACGGGAACACGAACAGTCATTTAATTACTCCCATAACAATATTTATGCACCAGCACCATACAATGTTTTCAAGGTGCCCCCGGCGGCATTTTTAATCAATAGGGTGGAAACTGATTTCAGTTCTGCTGCGCCAATCGCATCATTTGCTATTTTTGCTTCTGTTATTGAATCGTCTGCATAATGTTCTGTATCAATACTTCCATCGGTATAGTGTTCACTATCCACGGCGTTGTCAGCAAGTTTGGTGCCATCAATAATACCACCAGCAAGATGCGCTCTATCGATAGAACCATCCACATAAGAGTCACTATCAATGGAGTTTGCAGACATATGTTCTGCATCAATACTACCAGCAGCATAATGTTCAGAGTTAATTACATTATCACCAATCTTTGCAGCGGTAACAGAGTCAGCACCTAAAGCAGCAGCATCAACAGAACCCGCAGCATAATGTGCTGTATCAATACTACCGTCTATATATTGATCACTGTCTATGGAGTTTGCTGGCATAACTGGTATCTGACTAAAGGTTACAACACCATTAGCAGCAATTGCAATTGCATCTGCATCGCCAGCAGAACCAATGTTTGCTGCATTTGGAATAACGATGCTACCACCAGAAGTATGAACTGTCCCCGTTTCATCCGGCAACGTGATAGTCCGGTCAGCAGTTGGGTCTGTAATTGTCAGTGTAGTTTCGGAATCGTCAGCAGTTGCACCCTCAAAGACAATGGCGTTTGTAGCATTCATTGTAATAGTATCAACCTGTATAGTTGTACCACTTACTGTTAGGTTGCCACTGATTTCAACATTCGCATTTATATCAACTAATGTTGCGTTGAGTTCTATTTCGTCTGTCGCATTAATATCCAGAATAGCATTACTGGGTGCGCCAATGTTTTGTGATGCATCATTGAATTGAATTACGTTTGTACTATTCAGTAAGATACCTGTATCATGAACATGAGTCAGTGTTACCTCATCGTTGGCACCAAAGGAAAGTATCGCACCGTCATGTTGAAGTTCTAGGTCTTGAGTTAATGTAATGTCACCATCAGAGCCAATAGCAATGGCATCTACATCTGTAGCTGAACCAATTGTACCAGCATCAGGAAGAACAATATTACCACCCGTGGTCATTGTTCCAGCACCAGTGTATGTCCCACTTGCGTTTATGTTCGCATTAACATCTAACAGAGTTGCATTCAGTTCTATTTCATCGGTAGCATTAATATCCAGAATAGCATTACTGGGTGCATTGATAAACTGACTTGCATCGTTGAACTGGATTGCCATCGTACTATTCAACAGGATACCAGTATCATGAACGTGTGTTAGGGTAACCTCATTGTTATCACCAAAACCAAGTACAGCCCCGTCAGCCAAGAACAAATCACTAAACTGTAATGAGGTTGTTCCTAATGCAGCACCATCTTGTGCGTCTGGAACAAAAGCAGTTGTTGCTGTTATGGTAGTACCTTGGATTGTGCTTGCACCAACAACTGTACCGGAAACATCAAGGTTACCAACCACATCAATCAATGTTGCAGTAAGTTCAATCTCATCTGTTGCGGCAATATCCAGAACGGTAGAACTTGCTCCTTGAATGAATTGTGATGCATCATTGAACATGAGTTTATTGGTACTGTTTAACGTAAGACCTGCACCGTCTGTGTGTGTTAATGTTGTATCGTTATCATCACCAAAACCAATTACAGCACTATCTGCCAAGAACAAATCTGAAAACTGTAATGAGGTTGTACCCAGTGCAGCACCATCTTGTGCGTCTGGAACAAAAGCAGTTGTTGCTGTTATGGTAGTACCTTGGATTGTGCTCGCACCAACAACTGTACCAGAAATAGTAAAGTTACCCACTACATCAATCAGTGTTGCAGTAAGTTCTATCTCATCTGTGGCAGCAATGTCAAGGATTGTTGCACTTGCTCCTTGAATGAATTGTGATGCATCATTGAACATAAGTTTATTGGTTGAGTTAAGTGTCAGACCTGCACCGTCTGTGTGTGTTAATGTTGTATCTTGGTCATTACCAAAGTTTATTACCGAACCATCACCAAGGAAAAGGTCTGACCATTCTAGTGATGCAGAACCAATCGCATTTGCGTTAGCAGAAGAGGGGATCAGTGCGGGGAGACTCGACAACGCTGTGTCAATACTCATCTTCTTGAGAGTGCCCCCGTCATTGATTAGGAAATGGTCTAGGTCAGCAAATGTTGTTGTGGTTGCACCAGCATCAGCATTACCTGTTGTAACAACTGTGCCCGTTGCATCTGGGAGTGTGATTGTTCTATCAGCAGTAGGATCAACAATTGTCAGTGTAGTTTCGGAATCGTCAGCAGTTGCACCCTCAAAGACAATGGCGTTTGTAGCATTCATTGTAATAGTATCAACCTGTATAGTTGTACCACTTACTGTTAGGTTGCCACTGATTTCAACATTCGCATTTATATCAACTAATGTTGCGTTGAGTTCTATTTCGTCTGTCGCATTAATATCCAGAATAGCATTACTGGGTGCGCCAATGTTTTGTGATGCATCATTGAATTGAATTACGTTTGTACTATTCAGTAAGATACCTGTATCATGAACATGAGTCAGTGTTACCTCATCGTTGGCACCAAAGGAAAGTATCGCACCGTCATGTTGAAGTTCTAGGTCTTGAGTTAATGTAATGTCACCATCAGAGCCAATAGCAATGGCATCTACATCTGTAGCTGAACCAATTGTACCAGCATCAGGAAGAACAATATTACCACCCGTGGTCATTGTTCCAGCACCAGTGTATGTCCCACTTGCGTTTATGTTCGCATTAACATCTAACAGAGTTGCATTCAGTTCTATTTCATCGGTAGCATTAATATCCAGAATAGCATTACTGGGTGCATTGATAAACTGACTTGCATCGTTGAACTGGATTGCCATCGTACTATTCAACAGGATACCAGTATCATGAACGTGTGTTAGGGTAACCTCATTGTTATCACCAAAACCAAGTACAGCCCCGTCAGCCAAGAACAAATCACTAAACTGTAATGAGGTTGTTCCTAATGCAGCACCATCTTGTGCGTCTGGAACAAAAGCAGTTGTTGCTGTTATGGTAGTACCTTGGATTGTGCTTGCACCAACAACTGTACCGGAAACATCAAGGTTACCAACCACATCAATCAATGTTGCAGTAAGTTCAATCTCATCTGTTGCGGCAATATCCAGAACGGTAGAACTTGCTCCTTGAATGAATTGTGATGCATCATTGAACATGAGTTTATTGGTACTGTTTAACGTAAGACCTGCACCGTCTGTGTGTGTTAATGTTGTATCGTTATCATCACCAAAACCAATTACAGCACTATCTGCCAAGAACAAATCTGAAAACTGTAATGAGGTTGTACCCAGTGCAGCACCATCTTGTGCGTCTGGAACAAAAGCAGTTGTTGCTGTTATGGTAGTACCTTGGATTGTGCTCGCACCAACAACTGTACCAGAAATAGTAAAGTTACCCACTACATCAATCAGTGTTGCAGTAAGTTCTATCTCATCTGTGGCAGCAATGTCAAGGATTGTTGCACTTGCTCCTTGAATGAATTGTGATGCATCATTGAACATAAGTTTATTGGTTGAGTTAAGTGTCAGACCTGCACCGTCTGTGTGTGTTAATGTTGTATCTTGGTCATTACCAAAGTTTATTACCGAACCATCACCAAGGAAAAGGTCTGACCATTCTAGTGATGCAGAACCAATCGCATTTGCGTTAGCAGAAGAGGGGATCAGTGCGGGGAGACTCGACAACGCTGTGTCAATACTCATCTTCTTGAGAGTGCCCCCGTCATTGATTAGGAAATGGTCTAGGTCAGCAAATGTTGTTGTGGTTGCACCAGCATCAGCATTACCTGTTGTAACAACTGTGCCCGTTGCATCTGGGAGTGTGATTGTTCTATCAGCAGTAGGATCAACAGCTGTAAGTGTGGTTTCATTTGCATCATCAGTTGCACCCTCAAAAACAATTTGAGCAGACGCAGCTGCGACGAGAGATTCCAATGTTACAGATGTAACATCGCTCCTAAGAGCATTGAATTCTTTAATCAGTTCTTCTAGAGTTTTTTCTAGTGATAATTGATTTGCTGATACTAGTGCCATTTTAGTTCTCTTTCACTAATTGTTGTAACAGGGATTTAATTTCGTGCATCTCAGATTTTAAAATATTAATTTCTCTGGTTGTTTCACGCACCTCATCCCTCTGTATTTGTGCTTCCCCCGCACGTTTTTTTGCAACCTCATATGCGTTCACATTGTTATTTATAATACCATGACTACCATTAGAAGACTTAACATAATTATCTTCATTCTCTATTTTAAAATATTCTGACATCTTATGTTGCAAGAGCCAAAACACGAAGATTTTTAAGCAGTGGTGGTGTTGATTGATTTGTTGTTCTCATAACAATTTTAATTTGAAATGCAATAAATTCTTCCAATGGAGAACCAATGCCATCATCTGTTACACCAGCAGTGTATTCATGTTCAAGATATTCACCCCTTCTTTCAGAAGGACGGGTTGTAACATCTGGTCCGCCAGACCCAGTAACAGTTCCATCATCATTAAAGAATTTGAAACTCATCTCATCAAAATCAAATGCATCATCAACTCGTAAAGTTTTATACAATAATTTAATACTTGAATCAGATTGTCGCACAGCATCCAAAAGAACTCGCAAAGAAGTTGCGGGAGTTTCTAAATTAATTTTCTTAGTAAGATAGATTGCAGAATGATTATCCCCCTCTGGTTCCGTCATTGCTCTGTATATGGATGTTGGATACACATCAGATGAAGAATCAATCTTATTGATTTGATTTGATACGGCAATCATAGATAACCTTTGCGTATCAATTACAGGAGATAGCGCATCTAAATCTGAACTCAAAGTCAACGGAATAGTAAGAGATTTATCACCAGACATTTCATTTGTTTCGTTAATACCGGACGCAACCAAATTAGTTTCTGTCCAATAATAGTTGTCTTGAAGAGGAAGAGCCCTACTGGTTGTTGATTTTGTAAATGAAGTTTCAGAACCGCTTGGGCTTGTTCCTGTTGTTGCTAAGAACCCAGCATCAATTTTAGTTCTTGCAAGAATCAAAAGACCCATGTTAGTTGTAGAAACATCATACTGAGCATTTTCTGTTGCAGTAACAACACTACCGCCCATTGTTGAAGTACTACCAGCACCATCAACAACTGGTGTAGTTGCAGTTACAATAGTATAACTATCCTGTTGAATATTAGCAATTGTAGTGTGTGTTTTATTAATGTCGGAGAGTGGAACTTTATGTATTTGATATAGTTCCACAGTCGCACCATTCGCATGAGATACTGCCGTTGTACTATTCGCACCCCGTGTCGCACTAGTGATACCCGTTCCAGAAATAGTGGTATAACTAATAATCTCATCATCGATTTTAATATAGTATATATTAGATGCGTCTCTAGAATACTTACCACTAGTGTCATCAAAGTTTGTTCCACTCGTAAGAGTAATAGATGTTGCGGTGCCAGAAATAGCACCAGCAAGTGTCGTTGTTGCACCAGACTTAACCCCAGCAATGGTGACGTTATTAGCAGTAGAATACATACCATGTCCATCATGGTTAATTTTTAGAACTGTACTATTATCAAGCATCTCTAAAGGATTAACTTTAAGAGTTTTTGCAGGAAGTGTTTGATTTTGTAATGTAACCAAACCAGCAGCAGTTGTGTCAAACTTAGCTCGTTTCAGGGAGAACTTCATATCCTGTGTGGGGGAAGGAACCCATGAATTATTATTTGAACTCTTAAAAAGAACACCAACATGAGGTTGGTCTGTAATTTCATTACCAGCAGTATCCTGTGTTCCAAGATCAGAAATCCATACTTTATAATCTGGAGTATTAGTTAATAGACAGATTGAATATTCTGTTCCACCCTGCACATATACGGGAGAATCAAAGGTAAATGTTGTAACAGTATTTCCATCTGTAGATGTTGTAATTTCTGAAGACTGTAATGTTTTTCTACCAAACGGTAAAATCTTAGGTCCGGGGGCACCATTAACTACATTACGAACTTCCATTGTTACAGGATAATTATCATCTTTTTCAAAGAAAAATATATCGCAAGAAGTTAGAAATGCGCCAGTAATTCCATCAGCGCTATCTGTATCCAAAACAATAAAGGTCTGCGCTAATGGATCACCGCCGTCGCCGTCGCCGCCGTCGCCGTCGCCGCCATCATCTCCGCCGGACGCTGGTATAACAGCACCTAAAATAAGTCCACTATTTTCTGTTAAACTTGTTGTTCTTACAATCGCATTTCTAGTAGATATAATGGTTTCCTGTTGCGTGTCCAATATACCTTTTGCAGAATAAACTGCCTCTGCAAAAGTCTCCCTTGCAACAATTTCACTTGCGCCGTCACCCACTTGGGCATTATTTGGGTCTGATGTTAATACAAACTCAATATCGCCAGTTGCAAACTGGGGGTTGCCAGAAATTCTTGGGTTGGGAATGGTAAAGGTTCCTTCACAGTTACCAACACCATCACTAATCAAGGTACTACCGGCGACAGGAGATACAACATCAGAGAAGTTTGAAAATGCAGTGCCAACTCCACCAGATGCAGCTGGCGTGACATATGCATTAACCACTTTCTTATCAAAATACACATGCAATTTTGTGAAAGGTTTCAAGCTTTTTGCAGTAAAAGTAATTGTTTTTGAACGAGCATATGGGATGAGAGTTTTAGCAATAGACCTAAACCCATTACTTGTAAGCTCAATATCTTCAAATACCTCTGTTAACACACCAGTTCTAGACTGTTGAGTTGCATTAAAATTTCTAAGTGTCATCTGGCATATCTCCGTTTGTATTTCTATTCATATTTATTACGATAATTATTGTGTGCCGAAATCAAAACCCAAATCCGCTTCAACACCATCATCTCTCACCACAACACCAGCCCAAGTTGTTTGCCAAGAGTTCCAAACAGTACCCATATTATTACCAATAGCAGCAACAACTGCATCATAGTTGCCCTCACGATTAATAATTAACTGGGGAGCAATTTCTGTTTCCATCCAGTTATCCTGAGTTGGGTCTATGGTCAATACACCTTTCCATGTTGCAGTCAAAAATGGTGCAACACGTTCAACTGTACTAGCAAATGGTTGTTCTGTTAGAACAACCTCTGTGTATGGAAGAGTGATAAGATCACCTGTCTTCTGATAACCAGCAGAAGTTCTTGCCGCATCAGTAGTTGCATTTTCTTCCAAATCAATGGATTTAGTGACATGAATTGGTCGCAAAATTCCACTCGAAAAGTCCATAGAGTTTCTATAATCTTTATGGTATGCATCACCAACTCTATGTCCTTGAAAATTATCAACAACAATTCCTGACTTAAATCTATTCAATCCATTGGCATCCAACACCTCAAAGTCCAAAGCATTTCTTTCCAATAGATTTAGAGTTGTCATTTTTTCAACATTAGCAAGACGGTTATTGAGCTTACCAATATCTTTCATGGTAAATCTTTGATTTCTTGTTCTGATAATTGTAACATCTTCTGGTCTAAAGGTAAATGGTGGTATTCTAAGGTCAGCAAGTTTCATAGAATCCAGTGGGATATCAGGTTTAACGGGGAAATCCGCTGATGCTCCATCAATAACACTAATAATTCCCCTATCATCAATCACAATCGATGCTCTTTTACCAAGATAATACTCAAGGTCTGCTTGAATAGTAGAGCCGGGTTTGCAAAAATCGGAGACTGATGCACCAGTACCATCATACTGTCTAGAGTAGAAGTCAAAAGAGTTTCCCGTAATTTCGTCAATAGTTGTTAGTGTAGTTGAGGCACCAGCAATATCTCCAACCCTTGATCTAAAATCATAACTATCTCTTAATGGAAATTGTCCTGCTGGTGATGGGCTGTCAGGATCAACCTTAGTTGCGGTATATGTTGGAATGTCTTCATAATCCATTTGATTAGCAATATCAACATAAGAGTCAACTGTGAACATATCTCCTGTACCATGTTCCAGATAATCATATATGACAAGTAACCTTCCTGTGGGTGCAGGAGAAGATGGTTTTTTAACAATTCGTGAAATGTCATAGAAGTTATCACGTTGTCCATCATCAAACAAATATTTGGTTGTGATGTTTACACTCCCATCCGTAAGAGTTCCAATAGTAGCAGATGCACCAGAACTTTCACCAGTGATTACTTCGGCTGATACAAAGGTAAGTGAAGTAGACAAAACATAACTCATGGGAGATGTAATATCAACAATTCTTGCAGTTGCACGGCTTGTTCCACCAGTAATTTTTTCACCTCTGGTAAATGTTCCTGCCTGATTAGTTAGAACAAAATCTGGAGCAACTGCATCTATACTTGCACCCCCAGAGTCAAACACTGCAACAAGATTAAATGCATCAGCACGACCAAGAGAAATATTATTATCAGTAGGGCGGGTTCCATAAGCATCTGTTGTTCCAGCAACTACTTTCAATTGCTTCATCAAATTAACAGTTTTACTTTTTTGAATAACAGAAGTTTTAAGAATTGTTGCAACAATTTTTACTTTCGCTGCACTTCCTAATATGGTTGTATCTGTAATAGTAATAGATGATGATCCTGCACCGCCAATTTTATCAGAAAGACTAACAAGGTCGCCTTGGGCTCCCGTTCCACCACCAGCGGTTAGAATAGATAGTGTATAGTCTGCTTCACTGTGTGAGGAAAATGTTTCATTCGTACCAGCAGTAAAGGTAACAATACCTGAAGAGTCTGTAGTTCCAACAAACTGTCTACGAATTGTATATTGCGTATCACTGGCACCAGCATTTGTTGCGGTTAGGAGTGTTTTAACTATTCGTTTTGGTAGTTTAAATATAGATCGATTTTTCTCTGTATCTTTTAGTTTTGCTGATGTACTATTAAACCCCTCTTGAATAACATTACCAGAACCCGTACCATCCTCCTGTTGGATAGATGATGTTGCATCATCTTCAAGAGAAATATCAGCAAAGATGTTTGTTAGAGTTTCAATCTCAAAATCAGCAGTAAAGTCTTGGCCACTATCTGCATCATCCATAAAGACCTGTCTAAAATCAGCAACATTATAACTTTTGACTGATACAAGTGTAATGTCTGCATTACTACTATTTTCAATAGTACCACCATCACCCTCAGATGAATCTGATGCTTGAAGTTCTTCTCCTGCTCTAAATACACCAACCACAGAAGTTAGATTTACTGTGGTTGCAGAAGTTCCAGATGCATAAACCAAACCCGTGGCACCCGAAGTTACGCCGGTTACCAATACACCACCGTTTGAATGTGAAGCAAGAAGTGTTGGAGATGGAGTGCCGCTCAAAGTCAGTTTTGTAAATGGTCGGATATCAAATAGAAATAATTTGTAAACAGAAAGGTTCGCCGCAGCACTTGATCCAGCAACACCAGAGTGGAATTCAATTCCTCTAGATCGTCCAACACCGATTAAATTACCGTTTGTAGAACCTCTAACCGTATTTTTTGCATCATAAAATTGAACAGTCTTGAATGCAGTAGATTCACCAGTTACCGCTGTAATGTCTGGGGTGCCATATACATTTGAGACAAGCGCATAGTTGCCCATATCAAAGGTTGAGATACCCGCATTAACAGTATTAAAATCTCTTGCTTTAGAAACATCTTTAATTGTAGATTGAGTCTTCTCAATTTCAAACCCTCTGACGTATGCCTTTCCCGGCGATACAGAGATAGCTATAAAATCACTACTAGCAATGTTACCATCATCAGTCGGGGCCCCCGCAATATATTTACCAAGTAAGTTATCTCGACCCACACTAACATCTACTGATTCACTTGCAAGAAATTCAAATGGACGAACAGTATAATTTCCAGATTCATCATTAGTCCGCCTTGCCATTTCATCTGCAAGTTGAGCATAAGGTGTTGTCCGCCCGATTGAACTTGACTTACCATTTTTAACATCAACAAGAGCGATAAAATTAGTTGTATTCGTTGAAGTTGTAATAGAAGATAATGCAACATAAATACTCAGTCTATGTGCGCCCTTCGCAGCATAGTTACTAGACCCTGTAGAATTATCCAATAGAGCTGATGCACTCTCTGGTGTAATAATAGTTTCGTTTACTGTAAATCCAACTGTACCTGTATAATCTTCATCATAGTTATTGATAATAAGTGTTTCTGATACATTATTAACAAAGAAACCACGAATGTAGTATATACCAGACTCGATAGCAAATGCAAGACCTGTTCTTGATGCTGGACCTGTTGCACTTGCAAGTTGTGTTGCACTTGACCCCGCAGCAGCACTATATACAGAAGTGTATGTTGTAACAGCTGCAACACCCGTCCCGTATGACTGAGTTGAATGTGTGATCGCCGTGTTTGCAGTAATGTTCTCACCATCTGCAAAAATAGTGGTCGTGAAGTCACTACCAGCACGTTCATAAGAAACATAAAGGAGTGGTTGGTCTGTCGTCGTTGCGGCCTTGAAACCAATAACCTTTGCAGTAACGCCTGTTGTTGCACCAGTAATAGTTGTAGGACTATCTACATTATAATACTGTGATGGGTCAACCTGTTCACCATTAAATGTGCTTGCAAGTTTCAGGGAGTGATATCGTTGAGTTTTTCCTTGTCCGGGCACAACCATTGCCCCTTCACGGAAAATGTGACTACCGTGAGATTCAATCTGATGTTGCAAAGCACTTTGTAGTTGCGTTAGTTCTCTCGCTTGAACTGCAAAACCCGGCCTAAAGAGAATTCTGTGATAATTATTCTCTGCATTAAAATCATCAAAGTACGGTGCTGCATTAAGATTAGTTTTTTGTGCCATATTAGAATTCCACTACAATTTTGATGTCTTCCGTTTGGTCAGTAGCACGGGAGATAGGTGATCTGTTTTCTGTATAGATAATGTTACCGCTGTCTGGTTGCAGTTCTGGATTAACATACCCATCAGAAAATGTGACAGTAAATCCGTTTGCAAGAGTGACCGCTGCATCTGCGGTTGAGTCTGGTGTTCCAACTGCACTAGAGTCTGCACCTGTTACATCATTTGCACCCGAAAATGCAACATAAGCACCAAGGGAATTTGTACCGTAATTTGTATATCTTTCCTGTTGATAATAAAGAATAGAGTTTCCACTATCCCACTCTACAACCCTACCAATTGCACCCGTTGAGGCTTGAGTGATTTTCTCGTCATTAACAAATGTTCCACCAACACTAGTAAGTTTTAGTGCATATGTTTGACGAGCTGTCTGGTCAGATGCAACTGTTGTTGATCCATAATTTTTTGGATCAACAACAATTGCAATATTACGGAAATCATTGCCTGTGAGGAGATCATCCCGTTCTGCACCAATAAAGAGTGTGTTCAACATAACATAGTGGCCACCGAGCTCTTGAACTGCATCAAAACCATGACCACCCTTTGGACTAATGAAAACACCAATTGCACCACCACTACCACCATTAATAACATTTGTACTTACAGCTGTTGTAAGTGTTACATCAGTAAATACTGTTGCGTCTGTAAGGGTGACTGTTCCGTATGTATATGCTGCACCAGCAGCATATACGATAGTGTCCGTTCCAGAGGTCAGTCCAAAATTTTGAATCGCACCACTAGAAACAGTAAAGGAAATAATCGCACCAGAAGATGTCCCGGCATTTGTACCGTCACCGTTGACCGCAACATAGTAAGTACCATCTGTATAACCAGTACCAGCTGTCACTGACAGTGATACAATCGCACCATCAATTGCTGCAGATGATACAGCAGAGTCATTACTGATAGGCATAAAATCTGTTGTCAAGAACTTTGTTTGTTCAGCAGAAGTAATAGTATAAATATATTTTAGGATGTAACCACCCTGTGCAAAAAGTGATGTGGATTCAGATGTAGGTTCAGAACCACTATACGCTACGTTTCCATTATTGTTCATAACTTTGTATACACGGTTATCAGAGGTACGAAAGAAAAATGTGGAATCCCAGAGATTAGCTGCGCCAGATTGGGATAGGTTACTTGCGCCAACATTATCCTGATATTTATCGTAAACGACACTATTCTGCCAATCTCTTCGAGGGACTGCATAGGTAACATCATTAGATGCAATATTTTTAGCAGCAATCGTTTGATCCCAAAGATAATATTCATTAGAAACATCATCTGTGGGTGTGGGTGGAGATGCATCTGTTCCGCCACTAGTTGCTGATGTAAATGGTGTAGCCTTACCAATCATCATATAATATGCATTTGACGAAGCTTCTGAGAAGGACTCAAAAAACTGTTCTGCATTATGCGCCCTAAATTTCTGTGTTATGATTGCTGTCATTTTTCGATTCCTCTAATCTGTATTAGTATTTATACACTACCACTAACTATGTTTTGGTTATTCTCAAATTATAAGTTGTAATTGTCGCAGCACTACCATTTGGAAATTCCTGTGAACGATAATCATCACCAACCTGTAGAGTTTGGTAGTCACCAGCACCATTAAGTCTTGTATCAACCATACCCGTTCCTCTTGTGTTACCACCGGATGTTTCTAGTGAATAAACAATCTGATAACCATCAGATGATTCAGAAGCAGTTTCTCGTATCCATTCTAAAAATAATCCTTCAATCACTCCCTCTGTTGTCTGTGCGGTTAGTGTCTGACCACTATCTGCAATAATCAATGGAGTCGCCAAACTTCCAAATCCGTCACTACCCTGATTTCTTCTGTGAAGAAAATAGCTGGTTACTGTTGCTGGTTGATCAAGTGTCTCTGGAATACCGGCAGCAGAATATGCAACTGTGTCTGCCCGTGTATCAATGAATACTGCATCCGTAGATACATTCGTATATCCAGCCCCAGCCGTCACAGAAGTTGTAATAGTGTATGTTCCAGCCGTAGTATCAGACTCAGATGCTGCAATCAATTTATCAATCGCCGGATGTAGAAACGTGTCCTTAATATCTGCAATCGGCATTGCTATAATTGACTTACTGGCTGTATCCCAATAAACTGGCCATGTTGTTCCACTATCTGCTGTAGGAGTAACACTTGCATATGTTTGAGCAACACGGTCATATGTTACTGTAACTGTGCCGGGTTCTGCCGTTGTGACTTCTGCAACAAAAGCAGTTGCAGAGTTACTTACAGCACCAGCCTGCAATCTTGTATCAGACATTGCTTGCAAGTTCTGTGCAGAACCCGTGTCAACAGTTAGTGTGACAGATGGAGAACCACCATACAAATAACATATATGATTTACCCACGCAGTGACCTCACCAGTAGACATCTCTGTTAAAGTATTAACATCAACATATTTTAGTGGTGTTCGAACAGTCACTTACCAACCCCCATTATGCACCAGCCGTGTGGAATGTCGCCAAAGTTGTTCCACCAGAGTTTTTAATCAACAGAGTTGATAGAGTTTTAAGTTCATCAGAACCAATCGCATCATTTGCCATTTTTGCTTCTGTTATTGAATTATCTACCAAGTTAACAATTAAAATTGAATTTGCAGGAAGAACTGGTATCTGACTAAAGGTTACAACACCATCTGCGGCAATCGCAATGGCATCTGCATCACCGGCAGAGCCAATGTTACCAGCATTGGCAATTGAAATACCCGCACCAGAAGTTATAAGACCGCCAGTGCCTAAAGTTCCAGCAACGGTTACATTTGTAGTTCCTGTTGGTATTTCAATAACATCATCATCGGCGTCATTCTTAATTGTTACATCATTGGTAGAACCTTGACCAGTTAATATTAGGCCTTCTGCTGAGGTATAACCGATTGCAGCGTTGGCATCCGCTGCGGTATCTCCTGTTGCATTTAGTGTTAGTCCAGTAATCGTGGTTGTAGCAGTGATCGCACCCGTTACATCCAAACCAGAACTATCGATATCAACTCTTTTAGTTCCACCAGTTGTAATATTGACTGTATCAGCAGCACCAAAGTAAATACCTGTATTTGTATCACCTGTGTTTGTAATTGAAGGAGCAGTGTTGCTGCCATCTGCGAATGATGCAACACCACTAATTGATGGCCCAGCGAGAGTAACAACAGTAGCAGTAGCACTGATACCAGACGTTAGTGCAGTACCTGTACCCAACAGGGTATAGATTTCAACAAAGTTATCATTGATTTTATCACCACCGGCACGGATAGTATCGCCCGTGCCATCCCCTTCGGTTGTTCCTAGTTCTATTGCTTGATATGCCATTGTCAGTCTTCCTTTGTTATATTTATACCTTTAGTATGTCGAATGTAGTCGCAGCATCAAATGTCGTTGTACCACTAAATCCTGATGTGTTAAGAATACCACTGTTTATAATTTTAATATATCGGTCAAGTGCAGTTCCGTCTTCTAGAATAATTTGGTCATTCTCATCAACAGCAGTATCATAAACTATGAAATGACCACCATCTTCTTGTGCCAACATACCATTTGACCTAATGAATATATCTGACGGAATACTATATCGTAATAGTGTAGTAGTATCATATATACCAAATGGTAATTCACCTGTGTTTAATGACTCTTCCAGCGCAATAAATGTTTTCTCTAGAGATAGTTTTCCACCAACACCAAACCCAGTATAATCTTCCAACAGAATGTCGTCACCATATGTTCCGGTAACAGTTGTACCATCCTCTTGTTTGAATGTCCCAATATCTTGTCCCTCAAGAATAATTGTATCAAGGGAATTCTCATCAGAGATATTAACAAGAGAATTACGAACGATATCTGTAATAGAATATGATTCTGGATTAAAGCTTTCGCCCAATATTGCGCCACCGCCTTGGAACCCGACCGGATTTTCAAGGATTAGATTATCCTCATCAGTCTCATCAACAAGGTTATCATTTGCAATTGTTGTAAAGGTATTTAACGTAACACTTTGACCAACATTAACATCTAAAGAATCTTCTAATAAGATGTGATCGCCATTATCCGCCTGTGGATTTCCTTCTGATGAAAGATCAGCAGTACCCGTAATCAACAAACGACTACCAAATTCAGCTGTACCACTCTCTAATTGAATACCATCACCAGTAATACCTTCATATGATGAAGTTGCAAGAAAGGCCAGACCATTAGAAGTATTATGATTATTAGTAACCTTTGCATTAAGATGGGTTGTAACTGTTGAACGCAAGAATATTTCATATTCACCTTGTGGGTCAGCACGACCATCAGTGACAAATTTGTCACCATCTGTTTCATCAATAATATTAAACTTTATACTTACATCTTCACCAAACATAAACGAAATGCCATCTGTACCAACTGTCTCACGAAGAATAGCAAATCCATCCTCCAAAAGAAGATCACTTC
>Ga0222676_1000196_pt1 | contig 24604 bp, 27 predicted proteins | sample AntAcemetagen870_FD_179815 | JGI IMG/M metagenome (GOLD analysis project Ga0222676, IMG submission 179815) | Saline water microbial communities from Ace Lake, Antarctica - #870 | ecosystem: Environmental > Aquatic > Non-marine Saline and Alkaline > Saline | place: Antarctica: Ace Lake...
TAGTGGCAACTGATTGCATAACAGTTGTCGTAGACAAGTAAGTCACTGTTTATGCTCATACTTCGTATGGTATGGTGGATAGAGGCATCAATTCTGTTCTCACCGCAGCCCTGCAAGGCATTATACATGACCACCCGCACGTTGAGAGGGGGCCGGGCAGGGGCCATAGGGGGTGGGTACGTATATATACATGTACTTCTACACAGATCAGGAAAATGATACTGTTAACCACTATACACATAGGGTGGTTTACATATACGTAGGGTGTTATTTGTGATCACATAATACGACAAACATGCAACTTCTAGCACATAATGTGTTGTACTGTACGATTAGGGGTTGACATGTAATACAGAATGTGTAAAACTATATATGTTGGGTGTTGGGTAGGGTCACGTACAGTGATACATATACATGTATATATACTTACTTATAATTATACTTAACTATATATACATATAAGTATACACGTACAGTGATTACACTTACATGTACCAATCCGTAGACATACAATTGCCGATAGGCGAACGAATATTTGTATTAATAATAAAATAAGTATTGACAATGGCAAAGAAATCAGTAAAACTATATACAGACAATGTTCTTGAAGAGTTCTATAATCATGTAATTGATGGAAAACTTGAGAACTTACATATTCCCCATAGTGATGTATTCTACGTAAAGACTGCAGTGGAAGCCCACTACGGTACTCCATTTACTTTAGAGCATGTAGAGTGGGCTATGCGTAAAGAAGGATGGACTGATAGCTAAAGACCCTAGATTAGAACGTGCAGGGGTGTCAGGTTTTAATAAACCTAAGCGTACTCCTAGTCACCCTAAGAAGTCACACGTAGTTGTGGCTAAAGAAGGTACTACCATTAAGACTATTCGCTTTGGTGAACAGGGAGCTTCCACAGCAGGTAAACCAAAAGCTGGTGAATCAAGTACAATGAAAAAGAAACGGGCATCATTCAAAGCTCGACATGGAAAGAATATAGCCCGTGGTAAGCTAAGCGCTGCGTACTGGGCAGATAAAGTTAAATGGTAAAGGATTACTAAAATGGGTGTACTATCAGCTGCAGCACGTGCCGCAATGAAAGCTAGTAAAGCAGCGGCTAAGCTAAAGAAGAACGCAGGCAAGGGCGACCTTGATGTAGATACGGTAGTTAAGGCAAGGGTAGCGAAGGCTAAGAAAGCTAAAGCTAAACCCAAAGCTAAAGACTCCGGTGATATTTCTGAAGTGGTAATGCGTAAAGATCGTAAGCCTAACACTGCAGAGAAGCAGACTAGCAAAGAACGTTTAAAAGAAGCTACAGGTTCTATTTCTGCAGGTACTACTAAAGCAGGGGCCAAGCCTTTGACAATGAGTTCGTATCGTTCTATGTCCTCTGCTAAACGTTCAGCTGCTTTGTTAAAAGCTGACATAGACTTTCGTGCAGGTAGTATTACTAAAGCTGAACGTGCGGAAATTGTTAAACGTATTCGGCAGTCAAATGCATCTGAGGTAGATAAGTCAGGTCGCCAAATGGCACAGGGTAAGTCTAACAAAAAAGCTAAGCCTGTATCACTTGCTCCCGACATGAAGTTTAGCAAAGGCGGCTACACAAAAGGTAAGAAGTAATAATCTCCCCTATTACAGTAAACGCATAACGGCATTGCATTATTGTCTGTAGTATGGTATAACTAAGTATGGTATAACTTCCTTGGCACTAATACAAGGAGATATATACCATGCTAAAACGTTTACTTAAAAGTTTACAAGAAAGCCAACAACGCCGTGCAGACTATTGGCTGCTGCATAACATGACCAACAAAGACTTACGTGATATAGGAATTACTCGTGGCGAAATCAAAAGTAAAATCTACAGTCAATGAGGCAGGAAATTATACTAAGCCTACTATGCGGAAACGTTTGTTTGAGCGGATTAAGCGTGGAACCAAGGGCGGCAGCGCAGGGCAGTGGTCTGCACGTAAGGCACAGCTACTGGCAGCAGAGTACAAAAAAGCAGGTGGGGGTTACAAGTAATGGCAGCTGGAATGAAGCACTATTTTAAAGATGGTGTAGAACATAAAGGTGCAACCCACAAAGACGCTAAGGGCAAGTTAATGTCCGGTGCAAAGCACGTAGCGTCTAGTAAGTATCTATACCACGTAAAGGAACTGTCAGCTACCGCTAAGAAGAAGGTCAAGAAGTAATGGCCCTTGCTAAATCCCAAAAGAGTCTTAGTAAATGGACAAAGCAAAATTGGAGAACTAAAAGTGGTAAGCCTTCGACACAAGGTAGTAATGCTACAGGTGAACGCTATTTACCTGCTGGGGCGATCAAAGCTATGTCTAGCTCAGAGTACGCAAAAACTACGGCAAAGAAAAGAAAAGATACAGCGGCAGGTAAGCAAGTATCTAAGCAACCTAAAGCGGCGGCTAAAACTGCCAAACGTTTTAGGAGGGTCTAATGACATCCTTTGAAGAAGCTGACAAAGATTGTAATGGTTCTATTGAGAAGTCTGAATGGGACGCTTTACTATTAGAAGATAAACGTAGGCGATTAGAAGATGAAGATGCACACAGAGACCAAACTAGAAAGATGGCTTGGTTCGCATTATGGGGAATGCTCCTTTATCCTTTTGGTGTGGTTGCAACGGGTGCGCTCGGCCTTGACAACGCTTCCTCAATCATCGGCAGTATGGCAAGCGTTTACTTTGTGTCAGTTGCTGGGGTCGTATCTGTTTTTATGGGCGTAACTAACCTAGCTAAGAAAGCTGTAAGCAAATGATTGGTCAACTCTTAGGTGCCGTAGGTAGTCTTGCCAGCACTTACCTCGACGGTAAGGTAGCAGTACAGAAAGCTAATGCAGAGATTAAAGTCAAACAAGCCACAGGTGAGATTGACTGGGACATTGAAGCTATCAAGGCTACACAGAATAGTTGGAAGGATGAATGGATAACTCTACTTTTCAGTATCCCCCTGATACTAGCCTTCTGTGGTGACTGGGGTAATCAAATAGTACAAGCAGGTTTTACTGCACTTGAAGTAATGCCGACATGGTATCAATATAGCTTAGGTGGCATTGTAAGTGCCAGCATAGGAATGAGATCAGTAAGTAAGTTTTTCGGAGGAAGTAAGTAATATGGCTATGCGACCAAAGGCACGTCCCGCAAATATGGGTAAAGTAGACGGAACACCAGCAGCTGTGACACGATTTATTACAGCTAACGGTATTTCTGCAGCTAAAAAGAAATACAAGCCAGCTTCCATTATGGCTGCACAAAAGCTAACAAAAGATAAAGTTAAAGCACCTACAACTTCACTACGTCCAAAAGGTCGTCCACTGGTCGCTGGTAGCGTAGGTAATACGTCAAGCACTCGTGGTTTTAAGCCGTTGGGAAAAATGTAATGGCATTTAATTTATCACAACGTAGCCTTGACAAGATGGAAGGCGTAGATGAAACACTTGTGTCTGTAGTTAAACGTGCCATTGAACTTACGAAGATAGACTTCGGAGTTATCTATGGTATGCGTACACAAGCGGAGCAACGTAAACTTGTAGCTGCAGGTAAGTCTCAGACTATGAAGTCTAAGCACCTTGTAGGTAGGGCAGTTGACTTGATGGCTTACGTAGAAGGTAAGGGTTGCTGGGAACTAAACGTCTATGACGATCTATGTGACGCAATGAAAGAGGCAGCTAAGGAACTTGATGTGGCAATCAAGTGGGGTGCCGCATGGTCAGAGGGTGACATTCGTACGTACGAAGGTACATCGGAAGACGCAATGATGAAATACATTGATCTTCGCCGCAGTGAAGGTCGTAGGCCCTTTATTGATGGCCCACACTTTGAGTTGATGTAAAGGAAGTAATATGGCACGTGAGTTAACGGAACGTCAACAAAAGTTTTTAGCAGTCCTTATGGATGAGGCAGGTGGTGATGTTACTACCGCCAAAAAACTTGCAGGGTATTCAGAAAATACTTCTAATACAGAAATTACTAATAGCTTGAAAGAAGAAATCATTGACACAACACATAGCTATCTAGCACGTAACGTACCTAAAGCTGCTATCGCTATGGTTAGTGCCTTGTACGATCCTACTGAGTTAGGCATTCGTGAAAAGATGGCGGCAGCTAAAGAACTACTAGACCGTACAGGCTTAGTTAAAACTGAGAAGGTACAGGTAGAATCTAAGGGTGGTGTCATGCTGATGCCAGCTAAACAAGTACAGGAAGACGATGACTAAGCCATTAGGACAATGGAAACTACCACAACCGACTGACCTACAAGAAGACAACGAATGGGTTCCTATCCCACGTGTAGCTAGAACAGTTCCCTTCGGGTATCAATTAGACCCAGAAGATAGCGGAATACTCTTGCCAATTGTACACGAACTTGATATGCTTATGGAAGCTAAGAGATACTTAAAGCAGTACTCTTATCGTGAGGTAGCTAACTGGCTTACACGAAACACAGGCAGAAGTATATCTCACGTAGGATTAAAGAAACGGTTGGACAATGAGCGAAGAAGAAAAAACAAAGCTGGAAGCCTACGCAGATGGGCAGACTATGCGAAAAAGGCAATCGCCAAAGCGGAAGAAATCGAGCGCACAAGGATCGGCGCAAAAGCCCAAGGCGAGGAAGACAAGCCAAAAGCAGACGCAGCCTAAACCTACTACCTTACTTGTAGAAGATTTGTCGCAGGTAGAAGAACAGCATAACATTATTTTTAAACCTAATGCTGGGCCACAGACAGACTTCCTAGCTGCAAGTGAGCGTGAGGTCTTATACGGAGGCTCTGCAGGGGGTGGAAAGAGTTACGCTATGTTAGCTGACCCTTTACGCTTTATGGGCCACCCAGCCTTCTCAGGATTGCTCCTACGGCATACCACGGAAGAACTACGAGAACTTATCTTTAAGTCACAAGAAATGTATCCTAAGATTTGGCCCGGTATTAAATGGTCAGAACGTAAGATGCAGTGGACTGCACCCTCTGGTGCCAGACTGTGGATGTCCTACCTAGATAAAGAAGATGACGTACTTCGCTATCAAGGTTTAGCATTTAGCTGGATAGGCTTTGACGAACTTACGCAATGGCCTAGTCCCTTCGCTTGGAACTACATGAGATCACGTTTACGTTCTACAGCTAAAGACCTACCAGTGTACATGAGAGCGACTACTAACCCCGGAGGCAGAGGACACCATTGGGTTAAGAAAATGTTTATTGACCCTGCTGCATACGGTGTATCCTTTGACGCTACTGATATTGAAACTACTGAAGTACTTCGCTACCCTGCAGGGCATGAGAAAGCAGGGAAGGCACTATTCAAACGTAAGTTTATTCCTGCACGATTAAGAGATAATCCATACCTAGCTGAGCAAGGCGACTATGAGGCAATGCTTCTATCCTTGCCTGAGCAACAACGTAGGCAACTACTAGACGGTGATTGGGACATTAAAGAAGGTGCAGCATTTACGGAGTTCGATAGAAACATCCACGTAGTTGAACCCTTTAAGATACCATCTAACTGGGTTAAGTTTCGGGCATGTGACTATGGATATGGAAGTAAATCTGGCGTAGTCTGGATTGCTGTATCCCCTAGTGAACAGTTAGTAGTGTATCGTGAGTTATACGTAACAAAGGTACTTGCTGCTGACCTCGCAGACATGGTTCTTAACCTAGAAGCGGAAGACGGAAACATTAAATACGGCGTATTGGATAGCTCTCTTTGGCACAAACGTGGTGATACGGGACCGTCCCTAGCGGAGCAGATGGTACAAAGGGGTTGTCGGTGGCGTCCATCAGATCGTTCTAAAGGCTCTCGTGTAGCAGGTAAGAATGAAATACACAGGCGATTACAGGTTGATGAGTTTACAGAAGAACCTAGACTTATATTTTTTAACACCTGTACTAACATAGTTGCACAGTTACCTGCGCTACCCATAGACAAAAGAAACCCAGAGGACATAGACACTACCTCAGAAGACCACTTGTACGATGCGCTAAGGTATGGTATTATGTCAAGACCACGATTTAGTATATGGGACTACGATCCCAACAGTGGACCATCAAATACTATGAGAGTAGCAGATGCTACTTTTGGATATTAAGGAAGCATAAATGGAAGAAGATACTGAAGGCTTTATTGAAGATGATTCAATTGTATTAGAAGATAGTGAAGACTCTTCTATTGACGATGCCAATACTTCTAAAATTATTCCATTCATTATGGAAAAGTATAATCGTGCAGATGATTATCGTCAGCAGGATGAGTTGCGCTGGCTACGTGCGTATCGTAACTACAGGGGTTTGTACGGTCCCGATGTACAATTTACAGAGGCAGAAAAGTCTCGTGTATTTATTAAGGTAACAAAAACTAAAACTCTAGCTGCCTACGGGCAAATTGTTGACGTGTTATTTGCGGGTCAAAAGTTTCCCCTTACAGTTGACCCTACTGAACTGCCAGAAGGCGTAGTTGCAGATGTACACTTTGACCCTAAAGAACCGGATCAGCTTCGTACTTCTGAACTAAATGCCAGCGTTAGCCCTTACGGATTTGCTGGTGACGGTAAAGATTTACCTGCAGGCGCTACCGCTAAAACATTGTTAGATAGTATAGGGCCACTTAAAGATAAGATTAGCGAAATTGATAATGTTCGTGTAGGTGTAGGTAAAACTCCTACTGCAGTTACTTTTAGTCCTGCAATGATCGCCGCTAAGATGATGCAAAAGAAAATCCACGACCAACTAGAAGAGTCTAGCGCAAGTAAACATTTACGTAGTACGGCCTTTGAAATGGCCCTGTTTGGTACAGGTGTTATGAAAGGCCCCTTCGCAGTAGATAAAGAGTATCCTAACTGGGGTGAAGACGGTGAGTATTCACCTATTATGAAAACAATTCCACAAGTATCCCATGTATCCGTGTGGAACTTTTATCCTGACCCAGACGCAAATAACATGGATGAAGCACAGTTTGTAATTGAACGTCACAAGATGTCTCGTACACAGTTGCGTGGATTAAAGCGTAGGCCACACTTTCGCCGTAACGTAATTGATGAAGCAGTCCAACTTGGTGAAAACTATAATAAAGAATCTTGGGAAGACGATCTTTCTGATTACGCACCAGAACACGGCGTAGAACGGTTTGAGGTACTGGAGTATTGGGGCATGGTAGATGTCGAGATGCTTATGGATCAAGGCGTAGACATTCCTGAAGAGCTAGAAAACGTAGATGAGTTGCAAGCTAATGTATGGATTTGCAATGGTAAACTTCTTCGTATGGTTCTTAATCCGTTTAAACCTGCAAATATTCCTTACATGGCGGTGCCTTATGAGCTTAATCCTTATAGTTTTTTTGGCGTAGGCATTGCGGAAAACATGGACGATACACAAACTTTGATGAATGGTTTTATGCGTATGGCAGTAGATAACGCCGTACTGTCTGGTAACTTACTTATTGAGGTAGACGAAACTAATCTAGTACCGGGACAAGACTTGTCTGTGTATCCCGGTAAAGTGTTTAGGCGTCAAGGTGGTGCGCCGGGACAAAGTATCTTTGGTACTAAGTTTCCTAACGTAGCCCAAGAAAACTTACAGTTGTTTGACAAGGCACGTGTACTTGCAGATGAAAGCACAGGCTTCCCTTCTTTTGCGCATGGTCAGACAGGCGTATCTGGCGTAGGACGTACCGCTTCTGGCATATCTATGCTTATGGGAGCAGCCCAAGGCGGAGTAAAGAACGTAATTAAAAATATTGATGACTACTTGCTTCGCCCACTAGGTGAAGGTTTGTTTAGATTTAATATGCAGTTTGATTATGATCCTGCCATTAAGGGTGACTTGGAAGTTAAAGCACGTGGTACAGAAAGCTTAATGGCTAATGAAGTACGTAGTCAAAGATTAATGCAGTTTATGCAAATATCTTCTAGTCCAGCACTTGCACCTTTTGCAAAATTCCAGTATATTATACGAGAGATTGCAAAGTCTCTTGAACTAGACCCAGATAAAGTTACCAACAATATGGACGAAGCAGCTATTCAAGCTGAGCTTATGAAGGGCTTTCAACAACCAGCTGCAGATGGAAGTCAGGGACCAATGGACCCTACAGGCGCAGGTGGTGGTAATATAGGTACGGGCCAAGTTCCAGTGCCTAATGAACAAGGATTTAGTGGAAATGCACAAGGACAAGGAGCACCTGAGCAAGCTCAAGGCAATGGTCAACAACCCCCAGCAATGGGACCAGTTCAGTAGTTATATTGATACATTGATAGCGCAACAGCATCGTACTATGGAACAGTCTGACAATGACAAGATTATGTATAGGTCACAAGGTGCTATATACACATTGCGTAGGCTAAAGCTACTTAGAGATGAAGTATTAAAAAATGGCTGAAGAAAAAGTAAGTCAAGGTTTAAAATTTAACAGAGGTGGAACCCCAATGCGGAAACAAATGAAACTTTTTAACGATGGTGGTCTTAAAGAAGAGGGTGGCATGGTAGACAAAGAGTCTGGTAATAAAGTTCCTGTAGGCGGTACACGTAAAGGTGTTCGTGATGACATACCCGCTATGGTCAGCGAAGGTGAGTTTGTATTTCCCGAAGATGTAGTTAGGTATATTGGTTTAGATAAACTTATGCAGATGCGACAGAAAGCTAAGGCAGGACTTCAAAATATGGATGACATGGGGCAAATGGGCAATAGTGAAGAAGCTACTGTTCCAGATGACGCACCATTAAGTCTCCCTGTTGGCATGGCGGAAGGTGGGGTAGTACAAAATGCGGCACCTCGTTCTTTAGTTGGGGGTGTTGCTCAAACTGCTGCGCCTCGTCAACTAACTACTACAACCCCTACTGCAAAAAGATCAGCCGTTAGTTTTAAAGAATTTATGGGTAAAGGGTACGTAGAGTTTAAAGAATATCGTAACTCAGCAGGCACTTCTTTGTTAATACCTTTTGTGGGCGGCTCTCCCGCATATCCTATTCCATCAGGCTATACAGAATATACACCGACCTCTGACGAAAGTGGTTCTACAGGCGGAGCATCGCAGGGTACTACCGCTATAGCTACGGAAGTAGGTAACGCTATAAACGCCGCAACGGGCAACGACAAAGACGATAACAATTTTACTGTGCCAAAGTCTCAATTTCAAAAATCTGGTGGCTGGGATATGGATACGACAGGCTCCGACGGTAAAGATTTACAGCTTTGGATTGACGAAGCGACTAAATTTTTTGATGGTACGTCTTCTGTAGTCTCTGGCGTTGCTTCTGTTTTTGGATTAGGTGTTCCTGTATACTTACTAAATAAAAGTCAACGGAACCGTGTGATAGAAGACTTAGACGAAAAAATTGCACAGGCTAAAAAAACTTCTATGCCGGGACAGGTTGCAGCGTTACAAAAAATTAAAGATTCACTAAATGAAGAATCAAAAAAATCTATTTTAAGTAAAGTAGTAGATGGCATTACCGGAACTATAGGCGACCTGTTTGGTGCAGACGAGGAAGAAAAGAAAAAAGCAGTAACAGAGGTAGTTAAAATTGAAAACGAAACTTTTAATTTTGGCGATGTAGAAGGTCAGTATAGTAAATCTCCTTCCTTATCTACAGACCTACCGGGTGAGCTTAGTGAACCCGAATTTACAAGTACAGCTAACATGCCAGCAGCCACTGCAAAAGACGAAGAAAAATTTAAAGATGAATTTGATGCATTTACACGTAAGTACAGTACAGCACTAGCCGATGTAGAAAAGAACCTAATACCAAGAGATGTACTAGAGTACATTTTAAAGGATGCTTCGGTGAGGCTGGGTAAAGATGCGGCTCGTGAAATACAATCTAATAGTATGACTACACTTTACAACACAGATTACGCAAACAATACTGTTGCCAATTTATTTGGCCCTAACTTTGGTCGGCCTAAGTTATCTACAGAAGAACAAATAGCTAAACGTGCCAGTATAACACCTTCCGGTGGCGTACCTTTTTCTGCGTCAACCGCTGATCCTCGTTTATTAGAGGCGGCAGGTTATCCAGTACAAACGAAAGAAGAACAAACACCTTCCTTTACGCCCAGCACACCAAGCTACGATATGTTTGGTAAACCGTACGCTAATGCTACTGTACGTAAGTATGCAGACGATGCTTTAGCAGATAGCTCAGCTTTTGCAAATACTGTTACCGAAGTAAATAATCTAGTTAAAGGGTATGATTTTAAAACGGACCTTGGGCCACTTCCCGGTGTTGATCCTAACTTTACACTAGAGTCAACGCAGCAGTTTACGCCTAAAATGACTACTGAAGTACCTAAATTTGATGTACCATCATCCCCACGTAATTATACAGATACCGCATACAACTATGGTACACAGATGGATACTACTCTATTTCCTGCAACCGTACAAGACCAAACACAACAAGCTTTTGCGGGAAGCACGTACGATACCGTGCCTGCGTATTCGACTAAGCAACCACCCGCACCTGTTGCTGGGGCACCTGTCGCACCTACCTTTCCTGTAGACCCACGTCTTTCTATCTCTAGTACAGGTCTTCCTGCTGCTACAGCACAAACATTTAACCAAACCTTTGCAACAAATCGTGCAGCAGGTGCTAAAGAGTTTAGCTATGACAGAGATGGCGATGGTAAAACAGAAAGATACACTACTGATCTTGCTAAACCAGCTGAAGCGGCTAAAGCAGGTTCTAATAGTCTATACCAAACTGCAGCAAATTTGTTTACCCCCGGTGATGATAAAGAATATGTAGGTGGTGAGATTGTTACTACCGGAAGTAGTAAATCTAAAACAAAGACTACTCCCGCTGCAAGTAAAAACGTTGCCACTGCAAATGTTATTAATAAGACAAGTGCTCCTATAGCTAAAGCCAATCAGGATAGATTTGGAGATGCTGGTGCAGGTAATGTGTGGGCGGTACAACCGGGAACTAATGCAGTCACTAAAGTAAAAGCTGCAAAAGTTGTAGGCTCACGTAGTAAAGAAGCTGTACAGGCAGACATCAATAAAGAAATAGCAAATGGCTGGACGCCAAGAGCTAACGAACTTGTAAAAGAACGTGCCGCTGCTCAACCTGCACCTACACCAGTTGCAAGCAGCAGTAATAAGGACAGCGGAAACGATGGTGGCAACGAAGATAAAATTGTATGTACCGAAATGTATCGCCAAACCCAACTGGTAGATTGGCAACGGTCTATAAAGATTTGGGACATATATCAAAAAAGGCACTTGACACCCCTACATCAAATAGGTTATCATTGGTTATTCAAACCTTACGTTAAAGGTATGAAGAATAGTTCTATACTAACTAAGTTAGGTGCAGCTTTAGCCAAACATAGAACACAACACCTTCGTCATGTACTTACTAAAGGTAAAGCTAAAGATGATATTTTAGGTAATATCTGGTGCAAGATTGTACACCCATTAGTATACGTTGCGGGTGTCATTAAAGAAAAGATAGGTAAATAGCATGGAAGAAGAAACATATACATTTGGAGAGTACTTCAATGAAGTCCAAGGCCGTGCTGCTGAACTATCAGATGAAGAAAAATCTACATTAAGTTCCTTGCAAACATCTCCTCAAGGTGCTATACTAGCAAAAGTATTAGGTCCAGACTTGACAATGCTTAGTTCAATGCTTACACCTACACCCAAGCGTGGCTTAGCGGCACGTAGATAATCCGCTATATTTGACTGGCTACCCATCCCCCTGACAACACACTAGGCTACGGCGGCCCCAGTAAGAGAGAATAAAATGAACGATACTATTATGGCAGAAGAAATGCAAGCCCCTACTAAGGTAGCCTTTGCAAATCGTAAATACTCTAATGAAGACAAACGTAAAATAGAAGAAGAAGAACTAAAAAAACTTATTGCGGAACAAAGTGGCGAAGCTCCTGAACAGGAAGATGAACCAGTAAACGCAGAAGATAAAAGCTTTAAGAAACGTTATGGCGATCTTCGCCGCCACATGCAAGAAAAAGAAAAAGATTGGGACGATAAGTTTAAACTTATACAACGTCAATTAGAGCAATCTACTAAAGAAGAAATTAAACTTCCTAAATCCGATGAAGACATTGACGCTTGGGCAAAGCAATATCCTGACGTAGCGGCTATTGTAGAAACTATTGCTATTAAAAAGGCACGGGAACAATCTGCGGGTTTTGAAGAACGGGTAAAAGAAATTGATGAGATGAGAGCTAGTGCCGCACGTGAAAAAGCTGAGTCGGAATTGCTGTCTGCGCATCCAGATTTTGGTGATATACGTGACAGTGACGAGTTTCACAATTGGGTTGATGAACAACCTAAGTGGGTACAAGACGCTCTGTATGAAAATGATAGTGATTCCCGTTCTGCTGCACGTGCAATTGATTTGTACAAAGCGGATATGGGTATTAAAACAAAGAAAAGTGCAAGCCCCAAAGACGCTGCACGTTCTGTAAATAGTCGTAATAATCGTAGTGTTCCTGACACAAGCAACTCCTCTGGTACTTTTAAAGAGTCTCAAGTAAATAAAATGTCACCGCAACAATACGAAAAAGCTTCCGATGCTATTATGGAATCTATTCGTACGGGTAAATTTATTTACGATATGTCTGGTAATGCTAGATAAACCTATTGACATATAATTTATTTATGTTATAACTATATGTACAATGTAGTAGTGTGGCCCCTACATAGGACTACCCACACTACAACTAACTAAACTTCCCGCAAACAACAATAACGCTTTCGGACAACCTAATGTCTCATGGCCCGTTATACTAGAAGGTAGGCCAACTTTCTTGTTAACGCACCCTAGTAGTAATTAGCCTCTGTATAAGTCATTAGTCGTTTGCATCTGTATCTAATGCTAGGAGAATTAATATGGCATTCGGAACCGCTGCTGGTTATGGCAATTTACCAAACGGTAATTTCTCACCAGTCATTTATAGCAAACAGGTGCAACTTGCATTCCGCAAAGCATCTATCTGTGAAGCTATTACTAACTCTGATTATTTTGGCGAAATCGCCAATATGGGTGACTCAGTTAAAATTATTAAAGAACCTGAGATCACTGTTCAACCTTACCTACGTGGTACAACTATTACACCACAAGACTTGGACGATGAAGATTTCTCATTGACAATCGACAAAGCTAACTATTTTGCTTTCAAGGTTGACGACATTGAGGAAGCGCACAGTCACGTCAACTTCCAAAGCCTTGCTTCGGATCGTGCTGCGTATCGTTTGTCTGACCAGTTTGACCAAGACGTACTTGGTTATCTGACAGGCTTCAAACAGTCTGCAACCCACGGTACACCTGACACCGTTAACACAACCACTAACGGTACTGTTGCGGTTTCTACTGCAGGTACTGACGAATTGTTGTCTTCAATGAAAATTGATGCAGCGTCATTTGGTGGTACTGCAACGCAAGCTCTTGCTCTTGCAGCACGTACTGGTGGAGCTACAGACGCTACACCTGCCGCTGGTGATACTTTTCCATTGACAGTTATTGCACGTATGTCTCGTCTTCTTGACCAGCAAAACGTCGATACACAAGGTCGTTGGTTGGTAGTTGATCCCGTATTCATGGAACTTTTGAAAGACGAAGATTCTCGTCTGTTCAATGCTGACTTCGGTGGTTCTGGTCTCCAGAATGGTCAAATCGGTATGAACATCCACGGTTTCCGTGTATACCAGTCTAACAACTTGCCATCGGTTGGTGATGGTCCGTCCTTTACAGGTACGAACTCTTCTACTAACTACGGTATGATTGTTGCGGGACATGATTCATCTGTTGCAACTGCTGAGCAGATCAACAAAACTGAAACATATCGTGACCCAGACAGCTTCTCGGACATTGTTCGTGGAATGCATTTGTATGGTCGGAAAATTCTTCGGCCTGAAGCCTTGGTTAACGCCAAGTACCATTTAGCATAAGGGAGAATAGAAAATGGCTACTATTTCAACACTATTGTTACCTGCTCACGGTAGTTCACAACGTGGACGTGCACCGTACATGGTACAAAAAACTATTGTTCTTTCGGATCAGGCTATTGACTGTTCCGCTGGTGACGTAGTTCAATGCTTAACTATTCCTGCTAACACTCGTGTACTACACGCAGGTGTTTGTGTTGTTGCGTCTGCAACAATGAATACAGGAACAGACGCAACTGTTACACTTGGTGCAGCAGATGCAGATGAGTTTGTTGCAGCGTTTGACATTGACGGTGCGGCTGATGGTGCGTACGCTCCTTCTGCTACACCTGCGGCTGACGTTACACTTGCTGCTGCAGATACGTTGGACCTTACCTTTGCAGGTTCCGGTGCAACATTCTCAGCTGGTAAACTTCGTGTTTACGCTGTAATGATGGACGTTAGTGACCAACGTGACGCCGCTCCTGCGGAAGTAGATCGTGACGCACTTGCGTAAATAAATATTTAGTGGGGCTGTTTCGATGGCCCCACTTTACAGTATAAGGAATACGAAATGCCTAAAATTAAAAAGTATGCTTTGGGTGGTGTAACAACTCCCGAACAAGAAGATAGTCGTTATCGCCCTTCCGCTAATCGTGCGCCGCAAGGTATGTTATCCTCTAGGGGTACTACATCCGCTATGGGTTTGTACGATGGTGGCGTAGTAACTAAAAAGAACTATTGTAATCCCGTAAAAATTACAGACAACCGTAAAAATAAAAAGTAGATGGCTGGAGTTAACTTCAGGACAGCTAGTAAGTTTGCTAGTATTGTAGGTAACTCTGCCAGTACTTCTGGTGATCCCAGTAACGCTACGTTATTATTTACTTGTCCTGAAAGCCACGAAGCTGAAATAGTATTTCTTATGGTAGCTAATGAAGCAACCTCTACAGCAAAAATTGGCATCCAAGTATATCACGCAGAGGATACTACATACCACTTTCTTGTAGCAGAAGAAGCTATAGCAGGAAATAACCACAGGCAGTTTATTGGTGGCGGTCCACTGTTCTTACATGCAGGCGACAAGGTATTACTATTTAGGCACGGTGGGTCAGATGAGTTTGATGCTACACTTTCTGCTAGACTGTACTTCACCCCCGCTAAAAGGCTATAACAATGAGTACATTTCTTAATTTAACAAATGAACTGCTGCGTCGATTAAACGAAGTTCAAATTGATCAATCTGATTTTAGTGCCGTTAAGAATGTTCAGGCACTGGCGAAAGACGCTATAAACTCTGCTATTCGTGAGGCACTTCAGGATGCACAGGAGTGGCCCTTTACTCTTATAACCTATGAGCACACTCTTTCTGCTGGTACTAATACTTATTTATTTCCTGCTGACTATTCAAAGGCAGATTGGGATACGTTTTACATTAAACAACTTTCCTCTAAAAACAACACACCACAAAAATTAGAATTAATTACATACGATCAATACATTTCTAACTTTAGATCAGCAGAAGACACGGGTGGTACAGGGGCTAGAGATACGCCTCAGTACGTGTACATGACACAGGATACAAAGTTTGGGGTTAGTCCAGTTTCGGATGCAGCTTACGTAGTTGAGTACCGTTACTGGAAATACCCTGCAGACCTTGTTTTACATGACGATGAGGCTATTATTCCTGATAGGTTTAAGCATGTAGTTATTGATGGTGCTATGATGTACATGATGTTGTTCCGGTCTAATGAGCAAAGTGCTTCTTTGCATAGTCAGAAGTTTGAAGACGGTATTAAAATGATGCGCAGACTTCTTGTTGACCAACCTGTAAATGTACGATCTACAGTTATGTATAGGTCTTCCTATAATTTAATATCAGATAAAATATAAACATGGCGGATAATCTACAAACTTTTGTTTCTGTATGTGCTGGGGGGCTAGTAACTAACGTAGACCCTTTGACGCAGAGCAATTCTTTGTCTGGTAGCGCAATACGTTTAATTAACATGGAGCCTTCTCTTGAGGGTGGATATAGACGTATAACAGGTTACGCAAATTCTTATGGTACACTTCCCGGTACAGAAAAAGTACTAGGTCTTGCCGTAAATGGCGAAATAAATCAGGGCATACTGGGGTGTAGAAAGCCCTCTTCTGGAACTAACTACTTACATTGGTACAATCATTACTACGATGTAGCTCTTGGATCAGGTGAGGGAACGGCCTTTAGTGTAAGTGAGTCTCTTACTGCGGTAGTTAGCTCAGGAGATAGTACTGCAACAGCAGTGACTGGCACTGTTATATCTAAAACCTCAAACGCTATTGTAGTAGACTTTGGTAAGTTACCCAGTTCTGTATTTGCTACAAGCAATATTATTACAGGAGTTACCTCTGCAGCAACAGGTACAGTAGCAAGCACACCTACTGTAAAAGGTTGGCAGGCTGTAACGTCAGCTGGTAGTCCTACAATGACAGGTGTTGACGTTGTACGGTTTGAAAGATACAACTGGACGGAAGAAGTACTACTCCTTACAGATGGAATTAATCCTGCCGCTAAGTATAATGGAACTAACTATGTGCAGATTACCCACGCTAACGCACCTAACAACCCTAAGTTTGCTAGTGCCTTTGCAAATCATCTTTGGTTAGCGGGTGATCCTGACGAACCTTTTAATATATACTTTTCTTCACCTAACTCTGATATAGACTTTGATCCCGGTAATGGTGCTGGCGTTATTAACATTGGTTTTACCGTAACCCAATTAAAATCTTTTCGTAACCAACTTTATGTATTTGGTCAAAACCAGATTAAAAGAATTGTTGGAGATAACTATTCTAACTTTAGCGTAGAAAATGTTACTAATGACTTGGGTTGCGTAGCGCCTGATACTGTGGTAGAATTTGGTGGTGACATTATCTTTCTTGGACCAGATGGTATTCGCCCCATTTCAGGTACTTCTAGGATTGGTGACGTTGAACTTGAAACAGTATCTCGTGAAATTCAAAAAACCTTTGAAAACTATACAGCCAACGAAGACGTAACAAAACTAAAAGCTTTGGTTATACGCCGTAAGTCTCAGTTCCGTTTATTCTTTGAAGCTAATACTTCTCTATCCCTCCTAGCAGCTATTCGTAAAAGTTCTTCTGCACAATCTACTTTTGAGTATAGTCAACTTGTAGGCATTGAAGCAACTTCCGTAGCTAGTGGTTATATAGGCCAGTTTGAATTTGTACTACATGGGAACAGTTCAGGTAAAGTATTCAAGCAAGAAGAGGGTAATTCTTTTGGTGGTGATGATGTACTAAGCGTATACCAAACACCGTTTTATTTTATGGGCGACCCAGAACTACGTAAGATATTTTATAGAGTTAAAACTTTTCTAAAGTCAGAAGGTGAAGCTACTATAGCTGTAGGCATTGAGTATAACTTTGGCGACTCTGAAATTGCTACACCTTCAAACTTTGATTTAACTACAGCGGGGGCCGCATCTTTCTTTGACGCAAGTTCTACACTGTACGATGAAACAGATATTTACGATGGAAACCCTACACCAATCCGTGTTACTAATATAAGTGGTTCAGGCGATTCTATTTCAATAGCGTACGTTACAAACGGTACAAGTCCTAGTCATACAATACAAGCAATTTCTATTTTGTATGGACTAGGTGACAGGAGATAAAAAGTGGCAGGATATACAAGACAATCTTCAGCAGATATTATTGCAACAGCTGTTGTACGTGCTAACCCGCTGAACGTAGAGTACAATGCATTGAGAGATGCATTTAATTCTAGTAGTGGACACAAGCATGATGGTACAGCAGCAGAAGGTGCCTATGTACCACTAATTGCTGACGCAGACGCACTTAATAAAGTTGCTATTAACACAGCTAACAATCGTGTTGGTGTATTTGTTGAAGTGTCTAGTGCTGCCGTAGAACAAATACGTATTCAAGATGGTGCCATTGTACCAGTTACTAACAATGATATTGATCTTGGCACAAGCTCCCTAGAGTTTAAAGATTTGTATATTGATGGTACTGCACACATAGATACGCTTGATGTAGATGCAAATGCTGGTATTATAGGAAACTTGACGGTTAGTGGTAACACTATTCTTGGTGATGCCGCAAATGATACTGTTACGATTACTGCTGACGTTGCTTCCCCCCTAATACCTTCCGCTGATGATACACATGACTTAGGTGCTGTAGGTTCTGAGTGGCGTAACCTATACGTAGATGGTACTGCTAACATAGACGCCCTTGTAGCTGACACTGCAGACATTAATGGTGGTACTGTTGATGGTGCTGTCATTGGTGGAGCTAGTGCTGCTGCTGGTACATTCACTTCTTTGAATGCTTCGGGCACAGCTACACTAGCTACAGTAGATATTAATGCGGGTAACATTGACGGTACTGTTATTGGTGCTGGTTCTGCAGCTGCTATTACAGGTACTACAATTACAGGTACATCGCTTGTAGGTGCAGTAACAGGCGATGTTACAGGTAATGCAGACACTGCTACTGCACTAGAAACAGCAAGAACTATTGGCGGTGTATCATTCAATGGTACAGCTAATATTAACTTGCCGGGTGTTAATACTGCAGGTAATCAAGACACATCCGGTACTGCAGCAGATGCAACGGTACTTGAAACTGCTCGAACAATCGGTGGTGTTTCCTTTGATGGTAGTGCCAATATTAATCTTCCCGGTGTTAATGCTGCGGGTAATCAGAGTACTTCAGGTAATGCCGCTAGTGCAACTATACTAGAGACAGCTAGAACTATTGCTGGAAACTCTTTTAACGGTAGTGCTAATATCACTATCGCTGCTACTGACTTATCTGATACAGACCAAAGTCTAGCCACAGGTGATAATGTTACGTTTGCTTCTGTCACAGGTAATCTAACAGGTAACGTAACATCTACAGGTGCTAACTCTTTTGGTTCAGTCACAGTTTCAGGTGCAGCAACCTTAAATGGCAACACCATAATTGGTAATGCTGCTACCGATACTGTTACAGTTACTGCAGATGTCGCATCTAATCTTATACCTAGTGCAGATAGCTCGTATAGTCTTGGTGATAGCTCTAACTATTGGTCGCATGGATACATTGATGCTATTACTACTACAGGAAATGTAATAGTCGGTGGTGACTTAACTGTCAATGGTACAACCACTACAGTAGCTACAACTAACATGACTGTATCGGATGCCCTAATTGAATTGGGTACAGGTACTACAGGTACTCCCGCTAATGATGCAGGTATTGTCATTGAACGTGGCGATGCAGCTAATGCCTTCATGGGCTATGACGAAAGTGCTGATAAGTTTACAGTAGGTACGGGTACATTCACAGGTGCCTCCACAGGCAACCTGAGCATCACTACAGGCACACTTGTAGCTAATGTCGAGGGTAACGTCACAGGTAATGTAACAGGCTCCTCAGGATCAACAACAGGTAACGCAGCTACAGCTACAGCATTAGCAACAGCCCGTACTATTGGTGGCGTTAGCTTTGATGGTACAGCTAATATAAACCTTCCCGGTGTTAATGCATCAGGTACACAGGATACATCTGGCAATGCAGACACCGCTACAGCACTAGCGACTGCACGTACTATCGCTGGTCAATCGTTTGACGGTACAGGTAATATCTCTATCGCTCCTACCGATCTTACTGGTGTAAACTCTACTGCCACTGAATTAAATATCATGGACGGTGATACGTCAGCTTCCGCTACTACTCTTGCAGATGCGGACAGAGTTGTAGTTAATGATGCTGGCACTATGAAACAGGTAGCACTGACAGACTTTGAGACATACTTTGAGGGTGCATTAGATACACTCAGTAATGTAACAACTGTGGGTGCTCTTAATAGCGGTAGTATTACAAGTGGCTTTGGCGATATTAATAATGGCTCAAGTGCTATCACTACAACAGGTACAGTAACATACGGTAACTTGTCCGATGGTACTATTACTATTACAGGCTTCGTAGATGAAGATAACATGGCATCTAATAGTGCTACACTTATACCTACACAACAATCTGTAGAGGCTCGTATTCAGGCTGTAAGTGCTACAGCTAATAACGTAACTGGTCTTAATGCTACAGGTACAGAGCTAAACACTGTAGCTGACTTTTCTGCTGTAAGTGTAGATACAAGCACAGCAATAGCTAGTAACGATGCCCTATTAGTATTTGACAACGGTAACGAAATAGGTTATCGTGACGTAGACTTACTTGATACGTACTTCTCAGCTACAACTAAAACACTTACCAATAAAACAATAACAAGTCCTATCCTAACAGGTATGCACCTTAACGACTCAGGGTTTACTGTTGAGGGTTCCAGTGCAGACGGTAATGAAACTACTGTAGCATTTACTAACCCTACCGCTGCTCGTACTATTACATTTACGGATGCAAGTGGTACTGTTGCTTTTACATCCGATATAAACGTAACCAACGTAACTGCTGCTGGGGCATTAATGGATAGTGAGGTTACTAACCTTGCCCAAGTAAAAGCATTCAGCTCTGCTGACTACGCTACAGCTGCACAGGGTACACTTGCAACAAATGCATTACCTAAAGCTGGTGGTGTGTTAACGGGTGCTGTCACAACTAACTCCACATTTGATGGTGTAGATATAGCTGTTAGAGATGGTATTTTAACCACCACTACAACTACAGCTAATGCTGCCTTGCCAAAAGCTGGTGGAACAATGACTGGCAATATAGTAATGCCAGCATTAGGTACTGTAGATGGTAGAGACCTATCAGTAGATGGGGCCAAGCTAGACCTTATTGAGGCTTCGGCAGACGTTACAGACGCAACAAACGTAACTGCTGCTGGGGCATTAATGGATAGTGAGGTTACTAACCTTGCCCAAGTAAAAGCATTCAGCTCTGCTGACTACGCCACAGCTGCACAGGGTACTACAGCAGATAATGCCCTCCCTAAAGCTGGTGGAGCTTTAACGGGTGCAGTGACAACCAACTCAACGTTTGATGGACGTGACGTTGCTACTGATGGTGCAAAGCTAGACACAATAGCAACAAGTGCAAATAACTACGTCCACCCAAACCACACAGGTGAAGTAACATCTACTGCTGATGGTGCTACAGTTATTACAGATAACGTGGTGGACGAGGCCAATCTTAAAGTTTCTAACACTCCTACTAATGGTTATTTCCTTTCAGCACAGTCAGGTAATACTGGCGGTTTAACTTGGGCGGAAGCTGCAAGTGGTGCTGATCTTTACGCTGAAAACCCAAGCAGCCCTACTGCACCTTCTGCTACTGGGGCTAATGCTGTGGCTATTGGGAGTGGTTCTAATGCTGGGGGTACAAATGCTGTAGCTCTTGGTGTTGGCAGTGCCGCCGGTGATGGTGCTTTCTGTGCAATCAACGGTGGTGGTAATACCTCTTATGGGGCTGTTGGCAATAGATCAATCGCTATGGGTGAAGCGGCTCGTGCGCAAGGCCAAGACAGTGTTGCTATTGGTGAGAACAGTTTAGCTTCTTTAGCAGATAGTTTTGCTATTGGTTACAATACAGACGCTACCGCTATACGTGCGGCCGCTTTTGGATATAACGCACAGGCCAATGGCTCAAACGCTACGGCCCTTACAAACTCCTACGCATCCGGCACAGACTCCTTCGCAGCAGCTATAGCCAACAACACCTCAAGCTATGGCGCTACTGGGGCTAACTCTATTGCTATTGGGGAGTTAGCTAAGGCAAGTGGGCAAAAGTCTTTTTCTTTTGGATACTCTACTCAAGCTACAGGAACTTATAGCTACTCTTTGGGAAGACAAGCGCAGGCAACGCAAGAGGGTTCTGTAGCAATAGGCTCTTTTGCAAAGTCTGCTATTATCGGCAAAGTGGCAGTCGGCGGGTATAGCCCAAACAACATAGGTGACAGTCAGGCTGGCATTGTAAATCTTTATGCGGACACCGCTAGCGCCACGCCAGAAGCCCTGACCACCAACAACAGCACAGCTTCTACAGACAACCAAGTCATCCTTCCCGACAACTCTGCCTTTGCCTTCCATGGTACCATCGTAGCCCGTCAACAAGCATCCGGCGGAACAGCTTGCGCAGCATGGAAAGTCGAAGGTCTCATCCGCAGGGAAGCTAACGCTGGCACTACAGTGTTAGTCAACAGCGCCATAACCATCCTAGACAATACACCTGCTTGGGGCATGACCCTCTCGGCAGACACAACAAACGGTGGCCTTAAGATCGAGGTCACAGGTGAAGCGGCAACAAACATTCGTTGGGTCGCTACGATCAATACATCTGAAGTAACTTACGCCTAAAGGAGATACCAATGGCTATTCAAAATACAATCTTAGAAAGCGCCAGCCAGTACGGTATCGCTTTCAACAACGCTTACTACCGCATTGCTACAGCGGCTATCAGTCGTCAACGTGGGGATGACCCCAAGTTCACAGTAATGATTGACCTGTCAGCATATGCGACAGCTACACCAACTGATGATACTCGTGAGGTAGACTTCAAACGCTACAACGCAAACCTGACAGACATCGAAGCTGCAACAGGTACTACGTTCCTAGACAAGTGCTATGCTTGGGTCATGGCTCAGGACGATATGAACGGTTCGGAGGCTGTATAAATGTCAGTAACCATCGACTACACAAAGGGTTTCTTTGAGCCATCGCCCGTTGCTGAGAAGGTGGGAACGATCACAGGCACAACTCTTGACCTCACGTCTGGTAACGTGTTTAGCTACACCCCTACGGCTGAAACTACGTTTGTGTTTAGCAACCCCCCTACGACGGGTACTGCCCTCGGATTTACGTTGGGGCTAACTGGCGCTGATGTGTCCGCTTCGTATGACATAGCTAATGCAGAGCCCCCTGTTTATGGGTACTTCAGTGTTGCTGCTCAAGAAACAGCTCCAACCGGCGTCTTCTTCAAACCTGATGGCTTAAAGATGTATGTTATTGGGTATCTTGGAGACGATGTTAACGAGTATGACCTAAGCACGGCTTGGGATATAAGCACTGCGTCTTACTTGCAGAACTTCAGTATTGCTGCTCAAGAAACAATTCCAAGAGGCATCTTCTTTAAACCTGACGGCACAAAGATGTACGTTCTTGGGCAAACAGGAGACGATGTTAACGAGTATGACCTAAGCACGGCTTGGGATATAAGCACTGCGTCTTACCTTCAGAACTTCAGTGTTTCCGCTGAAGAAGCAACTCCACAAGGCATCTTCTTCAAGCCAGATGGCACTAAGATGTACGTTGTTGGGTCCATTGGAGACGACGTAAATGAGTATGACCTAAGCACGGCTTGGGATGTCACTACGGCTAGTTACCTTCAGAACTTCAGTATTGCTGCTCAAGAAACAAGTCCAACAGGCATCTTCTTTAAACCTGACGGCACAAAGATGTACGTTCTTGGGCAAACAGGAGACGATGTTAACGAGTATGACCTAAGCACAGCTTGGGATATAACTTCAGCCAGTTACTTGCGGAACTTCAGTATTGCTGCTCAAGAAACAAGTCCACAAGGTGTCTTCTTCAAACCCGATGGCCTAAAGATGTATGTCGTGGCGGAAACAGGTGATGCAGTCTATTCCTACACCCTAAGCACAGCTTGGGACGTAAGCGCTGCCAGCTTTGATTTTCCCACTGAAGGGTACTTCAGTGTTGCTGCTCAAGAAACAGCTCCAACCGGCGTCTTCTTCAAGCCAGATGGCACAAAGATGTATGTTATTGGGTTCACAGGAGACGATGTTAACGAGTATGACCTAAGCACGGCTTGGGATATAAGCACTGCGTCTTACTTGCAGAACTTCAGTATTGCTGCTCAAGAAACAATTCCAACAGGCATCTTCTTTAAACCTGACGGCACAAAGATGTACGTTCTTGGGCAAACAGGAGACGATGTTAACGAGTATGACCTAAGCACAGCTTGGGATATAAGCACTGCGTCTTACCTTCAGAACTTCAGTGTTGCTGCCCAAGAAACAACTCCAACAGGCATCTTCTTCAAACCCGATGGGACAAAGATGTATGTTATTGGGGCTATTGGGGATGGTGTCAATGAGTATGACCTAAGCACGGCTTGGGATATAAGCACTGCATCTTACTTGCGGAACTTCAGTGTTGCTGCTCAAGAAACAAATCCAACCGGCGTCTTCTTCAAGCCAGATGGCACAAAGATGTATGTTATTGGGTTCACAGGAGACGATGTTAACGAGTATGACCTAAGCACGGCTTGGGATATAAGCACTGCGTCTTACTTGCAGAACTTCAGTATTGCTGCTCAAGAAACAAGTCCACAAGGCATCTTCTTCAAGCCAGATGGCACAAAGATGTATATTATTGGGCAATCAGGAGATGCAGTATGGCAATACTCCACAGGCTTTGTCGGAGATGCGACCTTCACATACCCTGCGTCTGTCGAGTGGGCAGCAGGTACACCCCCTACCTCCCCTGCTGATGGTGATACAGACCTACTGACATTCCTCACGCAAGATGGCGGCACAACTTACTACGGACGCTTGATAGGCGACAACTTCAGCTAAATAGGAGCATTAAATGCACGTTAAGATCACAAACGACCAGCCCGTAGAATTTCCCTACACAATCGGGCAATTTCGTCGTGACCACCCTAAGACTAGCTTTCCTCGCATCATTCCTGACACGATGCTGAAGCGCCATCT
>Ga0222676_1000197_pt1 | contig 24345 bp, 20 predicted proteins | sample AntAcemetagen870_FD_179815 | JGI IMG/M metagenome (GOLD analysis project Ga0222676, IMG submission 179815) | Saline water microbial communities from Ace Lake, Antarctica - #870 | ecosystem: Environmental > Aquatic > Non-marine Saline and Alkaline > Saline | place: Antarctica: Ace Lake...
CCTCGCGCTGAATCCACCCGCCAAGCCAGACTCCGAGACACCATTCCCGGACGTGTTTGGCATCATGCTGCAAGCTTTCTACACCTACTTGGCTCAGTACCCAGCCGTCGAGAGCGGTGAGGACTGGTTTGAGGGAACAGTGCTGGACGCCTCAGTGGTGATGCCCAGCAAGGACTTGACGCTGACGGCGATTCTCCAACCAGCGGGTTGAACCTCAGAGTGAGTGGCGTGTCGCATCGCCCAGTGTTTCTCTAGGGCCAGAGCGTGCACATTAAATACACTGAGCCTTGTGGGTTACTGAGTTTGAGGCCCGCTTAAACCCATCGGCTGGGTTCGCGGCCGCCGAAAGGGCTGGGGCCAACCCCGGTGTGTTAGATTCAGCCTGTGATGTCCCTGTCTGGCCCCCGTCCCCAGCGCCGCAGGGGCGCATTCCGAATCATTTCGGGAATCCTGGTGATTCCCTTGGCCCTTTTTGGGCTCGTGCTAGCAGCCACCCCGTTTTCTCAACTCGCTCGAGGCGTCATGTTCTCTTTGGTTTTCTGGCAGGACGCAGATATCGATCACATTCACGTCTTCCCCGCCAGCGATATCCCCACCTCCACTGCTTCAGACCTACCCCGGCAACCCAATGACACCACTCTTGAGGCTTTTGGGGAGCTCGATGTAAAGAGTTACCTCTTAGACCAGCCCTTTGCGTCTTCGAAAAGCTTCAAGACTCACGAGGAGCTGGATCAGTTCCTTACTGAAACTGAGACGACCGTGTTTCTCGTAGTGAAGGACGGTGTTCTCGTTCATGAATGGTATGCGGGTGGTATTGATCCCAACGCACTCCACACCTCTTTCTCTGTCTCTAAATCAATTCTGTCGACCGCTATCGGAATGGCCGTTCAGGATGGCTTTATCGGCTCGCTGGAAGACCCCATAACCGACTATGTCCCAGAGCTGCTCGAGCGGGACCCGCGCTTTAGCGATATCACGCTTCGCCACCTCATCACCATGACATCTGGTCTGAAGTATGTAGAAGACTCGTCACCCTTTGGGGATGCCATCAACACCTACTATGCAACGGATCTTCGCCGCTCAGCAATCAGGAACACCGTTATTGTCGAGGAGCCCGGTAAGAACTATCTCTACAACAACTACAACCCACTACTTCTGGGCATGGCTCTTGAGCGAGCAACGGGCATGACCGTCAGTGAGTACATCAGTGAAACCTGGTGGGCACCCATGGGCGCTGAAGCCGATGCATCTTGGAGTATGGATAGCTTTTACAACAGGTTTGAAAAGATGGAAAGCGGATTCAATGCTCGCCCCATCGACTTTGCTCGTTTTGGCCTGATGTTCGCTAACGGAGGGGCAGTCAACGGAGTACAAGTGATCCCTCAGGCGTGGGTGGAGGAAGCCACAACGGCCACAAGCTCATCTATCGGCCAGATGGACGGTCTCGAGCAGAGCTACGGGCATTTTTGGTGGACATACCCCGACAATCGATTTGCCGCTCAAGGGAACCTGGGCCAGTACATTCTTGTCTCCCCAGACGAGGGAGAAGTAATCGTGCGGCTGGGGCGCCAGGAAACTCTGGTCTGGCCCCAGCTCATGCTCGATTTGTCGGAGAGTCTCGACTAGAGCTTTCCCACCGAGAGCAAGGACCCTCCGCTTCTAAAACAACTCGTAAATCAAACATTGACAAGCAAGCACCGTTTGATCCTTACACTTCACATAACATCACAACGACTCGGCTACGGACGCGTATCAACCCTCGACCAAAACCTCGAAGCACCAGCAGACGCATTGACATCCGCTAGCGCAAACATAATCTTCATTGAGAAAATCACCGGCACCAAGGCATCCCACTCTGAACTCGACAAGCTTCGGGAGCACATTACGCTGCTGTTCACCCATGTTCGCTCATGTTCGCAACCCTGAACTAACGCGATTTCCGAACAGCTACGAACACTCACGAACAACCTGCATTTAACGGGGGACAAGGGGTCGCGGGTTCAAATCCTGCCAGCCCGACCGCGTAAGCAGTGTGTGACTATTTGGATTGGCCCCCTAGCGCCTCGGCCACCAATCTCCATTATCGGACTCGGGTCGAATGATTTCGTCTTTCCAAACACCGTCTGGATGTTCGACCTGTGTAACTATCGGAACCCAGCCAACTTCTTTGCCGGCTGGGGGATCCAGAATTAGCCCGTGGTCAATTTCCGCGAGGTGGAAGCGTGTCTGATCAGCCGGTCGTTCCAGCAAGTTCACGCTGCCATCCCAATTCCTGTGCATGTTTTCCATAGTCAACTGCAGGTCTGCTAGGTAGGAATCGGTATAAAACTCTGGGAACTCGCGCTTCATGTTCCAGAACACTGGTTGGTCGATAAATCGATACCAGCGGTAGCTGATTACGCTGCCATCATCCAGGGTAGTTTGGTGGATTTCCTTGTCGCAACCGTCCGGGTCCTCACAGACCCAGCAGTCGGTATTAAAAGTGTCATCAGCCGGAAGCTCAATGTTGTCGAAATGGTTCTGCAGATTAGTTGGGTTTTTTAGATTTCCGTAATCTAAAAGTCGCAATGTTTCTGGTACTTCTGCCTCGGTGACCCCAATAACCTCGTTGCCCACCACCTCGTAGTAGCTGGCAATCTCCCTTTGTGCCTTGGGAATGGACGTCCAATCAACCACGATGCTAGTTTCACCGTTTTGGGTGGCAGCAAGTAGTGGAATGTTGAAGTTGATAGTGGAGCCGTCGTAGTAGTCCTCGCCCATTACCTTTAGACCGAAAAATTCAACCAGTGGTCCGGAACTCTCGTTTCGTTCAACGTGCATGGGAATTCCCAGGTCTTTGAAGGTCTTCTTCCATGAAGAGTCCTTCGCGGTTGACTTGAAGGTCTCGGCGAAAGCTGAAATCAACTTTGCGTCGAAGGTCTGAATATTCTGAGCAATTGGCTCTTGGTCAAAGCTGTTTGGAATCTGTGGTGGGTAGCTCTTTATAAATGTCTTGCCTTCCTCCTCCATTGCAAAAAGTGGAACAGGAGGCATTTCGATCCCGATTGGTACATAACGCTCCGCGGGTGAGACACCGTGTGTTTTATCGGGGTCTGCCCACCAGTCTTTGTACCAAGCTTGATTTTGAATCTTGATTAGCATTTGGTTTTCTGTGATCTCTTCGTTCAAAAAATCGACCAACGCCTGGCCCGATGGGTCAGCTATCGAATCCCCAACAGTCCAATTGAAGACATCATTCAGCATCTCTAGTGCATTCCACCTGGCCATTCTTAGGTTCCAGTGTTGTGGGGTGTAAGCGATAAGGGGGCCAGAGTAGTTTGCCGAATCAATAACGAAGGTCCAAGTGAGTAGTCCCGGTGAATCCCCAGGGCTCACGGCCCCAAACTCATTGCCGATGATTGGAAGCGCAGCCCAAGCGGTTCCGACCGATATCCCGCCGTCATTTGCGTATGCTTCTTGATCTTCATCGAAGGCAATCAAGTTCGGTGGCACCATCATCTTGTTGGACAGGGTCACTCGACCAAGCACGTCGCAGGAAATTCTTCTTTCGTAAAACCCCCAGCCACCGCCAGTGTCGCTAGTGCCGCTGTAGAGATGGGTTGCCGCAGAAGCCATGTATTTCGGGTAGTAGCTTCTTCCCATCTTGTCTGCAACAAACAAGCCACCTTCGATTGAATTAAAGGGTCCGGCATGATGTGCGTCATTGCCAATCCATTGACCCCACTGCCCAAATTGACCAATTGTCGGAACTTTTTCGAGTAGCCGATAGACCCGAAGGTACTGCGAGACACCAAACAGGTCGGGGCCAGCTGACTCGGCGGTTACCACTTCGGCTCCAACCATGTTGATTTGGGAGGTGTATGGCGCAACGCAGTTCTCGGCATCAAGCTCACTGATCAAAGTTTCAAAGACCGGGATTGCCCCGGGGTCAACGCCATCGCAGTGCTCAGGCAAGTAAGTGCCGGGTAGATAGCCGCTGGTGCCAGTAGGGCGCGTCGATTCTGACTGCCCAGGCTCTGTTTGCTTGGTCACTTGCGCGGAGTTCGAGCTATCGACAGGGGATACGCATCCTGCCAAGGTCAACAGCATCACTATGCCGAGACTGAAGTATTTCAAAGTTTCCCTAAGTTGTATTTATTGCAGCCTACTGCGGAGTTGGAGTTGACTTAGAGTACGACGATCGATATGGGGGTAGACCTCTGGCCAGGTGCACCGCCCTCGAGCATTATCTCTTGAGATTGGCCCTTGATAACTCACAGCCCACTAACCAAAACCTAAGCTTCAGACTCCGTTACAGTCCGGTTAGGTCCGTCACTTCACCGGAGTCCCGTACTGGTTTTCCCCGGCGGTTGAGTCCAAGACGGAGAACACAAACAGGACAACGCCTCCAACGAGGGGGACAAGCCCTATCAATGCCCACCAACCACTCCTGCCAGTGTCGTGAAGACGCCGAACAAGTACCGCTAGAGCAGGAAGGATGGTGACAAGAATCCAGATTAGGCCGACGATGCCACCACCACCGTTTGCGATAAACCGATCAACGTCGCCTTCCATAAGCGCTAAATCAATAGCTGCCGCGGCAAGGTTAGTAATAATCAGAAAAAGCTGGATAAACCAATACTCTGTGCGGCGTGAGCGGCCCTTGAACATTGTGTAATTTGACCAAAAAGACTTCACTGCTTCAGCAAAACTCATGACGACCTCTTTCATTTGTTTGTAGGTTCAACATATCTGAACAACCATTGAAGTAACGAGCAGCTTCCCTTAGCCCGAAGCTCGCCCTAGCTCACTCGAGTTGTGCTGATGTGGGAACGTTGTTCAAGGGTTCGGTGCACGGGGCATTTATCGGCGATGGCCAACAGTGACGCGATCTGTTCCTCGGTGAGTTCACCACTCAATCGAATGTCCCGCTGGAAGTGGTCGATTTTCGATTCAGAGGCCTTGCAGTTTTCGCATTCGGCGGCATGACGTTTATCGTGGCGGACGCTCACTGAGACGTGATCGAGAGTTATGTTCTTGCGCCAGTGGGTTTCATCCTGCCGATGTCAGTTGGGGCGATATTGATGTCACTTTCAACGCTTCTAGTTGCCCTAAACGCTCAATTACTACGAAGGCTTGACATATCACCCAGCTCCAACGGAGTCCAGTAATCAGCTGATTATGGTCGACGTTCCCCTGATGCCAGCAATGTTTTTGACTTATAAAGCTCCAGAGCTTGGAGGCTTACCGCTGTGATGCCAACGGCTAAAGATTTCTTAGAAAAAATGCTCAAATTCACTGCTAAAATTTTCACTTCATTGGAGCAACCCGGTCACTGAATATGAATTTCTCTTTCTGCCTGGGTCGAACCATCTTGATGGAACGCTTTTTGTGAAGCACCGTCTACTTGATTCCACGGAATAAATTTACCCGAGGCCACAAAGACACCAATTTCTAAGTGCTCACCGGGGCCGTGGTCGCAGTAAAAAACTCTCGAATTTATTCTCGATAGGACTGGTCCATCGGGACCCTTTCAAGAATTATTGATTGAACCCTCATCAGTTTACGTATGCAACCTCGTAGGTTAGGAAAGTGCAATCAGGTCGGCATAGCCTTCGTTCCAGTGGTCCTCATCGCCGTCTGGCAAAATGAGCACTCGTTCTGGGTTCAATGCTTCAACGGCCCCAACATCGTGGGAGACCAGCACAACTGCGCCCTTAAAGCTTGCTAGAGCAGCCAGGATCTCTTCACGGCTTGCTGGGTCCAAGTTATTCGTTGGCTCGTCCAGTAACAGTACGTTTGCCGATGACACTACAAGTGAAGCGAGTGCAAGTCTTGTCTTTTCGCCACCGGACAATACCCCGGCTAACTTCGAGACATCGTCACCTGAGAACAAGAATGAACCAAGCACCTTTCTGGCATCCGTGTCAGCTAAGTTAGGCGCAGTATCCTGCATGTTTTGAAGAACCGTTTTGTTGACATCCAAGGTTTCGTGCTCCTGCGCAAAGTAACCAACCTTGAGGCCATGTCCCGGAATCAGTTCACCGGTGTCCGGCTGATCGACTCCGGCAAGAATTCTCAACAAGGTGGTCTTGCCGGCTCCGTTTAGGCCAATGATTACAACCTTGGAGCCGCGGTCAATGGCGAGGTCTACGGCCGTGAAAATCTCCAATGAGCCATAGCTTCTACTCAGGTTTTTGGCCATCAATGGTGTTTTGCCGCAAGGTGCTGGGTCTGGGAACTTGATTTTTGCAACGCGGTCTACTTCTCGAACATCATCCAGATTCGCAAGCAGGGACTCGGCACGCCTCACCATCTGCTTGGAGGCGACTGCTTTGCTTGCTTTTGCTCCAAACTTAGCAGCCTGTAATTGCAGAGTGCTGGCTTTTTTCTGGGCAATGGAGCGCTCGCGCTTGCGGCGCTCTTCGTCAGTCTCCCGAGCTTTTTTATACTGGTTCCAGCCCATGTTGTAGATGTCGATTACGGTGCGGTTGGCATCCAGGTAGAAGACGCGATTTACAGTCTCTTCAACTACGGCAACATCGTGGCTGATAATAATCAGCCCACCCTTATAGGACTTGAGGAACTCCCTCAGCCACACGACTGAGTCGGCATCTAGGTGGTTTGTAGGCTCATCGAGGATCATGGTTTGCGCATTGCTGAATAAAATTCTCGCAAGCTCAACTCTTCTTCGTTGTCCACCCGAAAGTGTCTTTAAGGGCTGGTCTAGGGTTGGCCCTTTGATTCCCAAGCTTCCTGCCATGGCTTCAGCTTGAGCTTCGGCGGCGTAACCCCCGGCGGCTTGAAAGCGTTCCTCAAACTTGGCATAGGCAATCATGGCTGCCGCAGAGATTGCAGGGTCGTCACTTCCCATTTCTAGACCAGCGTTGTTCATGCCCTCCAGGGTGTCGCCAAGGTTCCTGGCGTTCAAAATTCTGGTTCGGACTAATTGCTCAGGGTCTCCGCTGCGGGGGTCTTGAGGAAGATATCCGATTTCCCCTTGACGATCTACAAAGCCCTGAGAAGGTTGACCATCTCCGGCCAGTATTTTGGTGAGAGTTGTTTTCCCAGCGCCGTTGCGACCAACGAGGCCTACTTTGTCGCCTTTATCCACCCGAAAATTGACTCCGTGCATAAGTACTCTTGGACCGATTCGGATCTCGAGGTCGCGCACGCCGATCATCAAAACTCCAAAAAGGGGGATTAGTTGTCGCAAATCAAAAGCGACGCTCCAACTATACCAAACCGTTGCGGCCTTTTTTATTAGTGTCGTTTTAAGCGGCCGGCACAAATTGCACTAAATCTAACGTTCACCTAGAGGTTGATTTGATTTCACTCATTGGTTAAATTGGTGAACCTTTTAAAGAGTAGGTTCATGCTCATGAACTCACTAAACCAACGTCGACTGAAGTTCGGCATCGCGGCATCTGCCGCTCTTCTACTGGGTGCTGGCATCTTCAGCACCCCCGCTGTCTCTGCTGAGACTTACGCGGTCCCTTCTGCGCCAATCAAGGTGACAGTTAGCCAGGCAACCGGTGGCTTTAAAGTTTATTGGCGCGGAGCCAAGGGTTCGCCAGAAATCACGAACTACGTGATCTCAGGTGGTCCTGGAAGTTGTCCAATAATCGTTGATGGCTCAGCTCGAAGTGCAGAACTGCCAGTGTTAGATGCAGACCCAATGACTATCACGGTGAAGGCAGTAAACGAATATGGATTCTCATCCGCTACAGAATCAGCCGGCAAATTCACGGCCAAGAGTCTTGCTTCATCCGACCTGAAGAGTGTTCAGCTTCTACAGTTCAGTGATTTTCACGGAGCAATTGAAGCGAGCCGAAGCGGAATTGGTGCTGCCGTTATGGCCTCAGCTTTTGATGCTGACCGAAAACTGGTTAAGGCAACTCTCACACTTTCTTCCGGAGACAACATTGGTGCGGCGCCTCCAATCTCATCTCAGTTCGCAGAGCTACCAACCATAAAAGCCCTAAACGGCATGGGGCTGGATGCTTCGGTCTTCGGTAACCACGAGCACGACCGTGACACCGAACACTTGCGTCACATAATTCGTTACTCGGATTTCCAGTGGGTCGCCAGTAACTACAGCAGTCTCAAGGGTCTTCAGGCTTCGAACGAAAAACGAGCCAAGTCCTACACAATTGTTGATCGCGGCGGCGTGAAGGTTGGTGTAATTGGAATCAATACTTCGCAAACAGTTGAGCAGATTTTCCCTGGCAACCTTGACTTTACCTACGCGGGTAAGACCAATGAGATAGTGATTCAGGCAAGTCTCACCCAGGCCCAGAAGGCCGTGGAAGCTGCCAAGGCTGCAGGTGCGGACATGGTTGTCGCACTAGTTCACGAGGGTTGGAATCAAAACCTGAATGGCAAAGCATCCGGTCCACTGATTGATTTTTCCAACAAACTAAAGGGCGTTGCTGCCGTCTACGGCGGTCACTCTCACCAGCAGTACGCTTCGGTCATCAACGGAGTGACAACGGCGATGGTAAAAAACTCTGGCGTTCAGTACACCAGAACTCAAGTTTGTGTCGACACTCGCGCAAATGAAGTGCTCGGTTCATCAGTTGAATTTATAAACAAGGCTGACGTTTCGGCACTCACACCAAACGCTGCCGTCGCTTCGATGGTTGCCGGGTACAAGGCTCAGTTGAGCGCCAAACTGGATGGTCAAATTGGCACCGTTGCAAACCTTTCTCCCCGCGGCGGCAAACCAGCCGTTGAGCGCTCGGGTGAAGTTGCAATTGGAAGTTATACAGCCGACCTACTCCGGGCCAAGTACGAAGTTGATTTGGTGCTAATCAACGGTGGCGGTATTCGAGATACATTCCCAGCCGCTACTTACTCACCAGAAAATACTGAACTCAGGAGGCCTTCAGATACTTCTACAGTCGGTCCTTTCGATGTTACATTGGGCGATGCCTACACGGTGTTCCCGTTTGGAAACTCGATTAGCCTCACAGAAATTACCGGAACTGGTCTTTGGTCAGCACTTGAAAATGGGGTTTCCAACTACCCAACAGATGGTCGATTCCCTCAGGTGTCAGGCATTAAGTTTTCGTTTGACCCATCTAAAGCATCCGGTGCCAGGGTCGCTTCGGTAACGACAACTGCTGGGGTTGCTATTGCTAAGGACTCGAAGGTCTATTCGGTGGCAACGCTTGACTTCTTGGTCTACGGCGGAGATGGCTATACACAGTTCGATGAGAGCAAGCAGGTCATCCGTGATCTTCTGGTTGACGTCTTCACCGATGGGCTGAAAGCTGATGCGGCTGCCGGCAAAGTAACAACTTTGGTCACTGACGGAAGAATCACCGTTATCGACTAAAGACATAAAAGCAATAAAAAGACGGGCCAGTGGTTACTGGCCCGTCTTTTTATTTGGGTGAGGCGAAATGTCTATTAGATTCAACCAAGAGCGAGCCGAACTAGTTGATTCACAGCAGACCTATAGACTCTGGCCATGGGCGTAATGCAGGAGCTGAGAAGCATTCCAAACATGCTGAGCGTCCTAAGGTTGTTTATGGTGCCAGTGTTCTTGCTGCTATTGCTGACTGGTCAATTTGTTGCGGCTCTTATTGTTTTAGTGGTTGCCAGCGCAACCGACTGGCTCGACGGGCAAATCGCTAGGCGCTTCAACCAAATCACCAAGCTGGGTCAGCTCTTGGATCCAGCTGCCGACCGGCTCTTCATCTTTGCAGCGCTCATTGGCCTGACCATCAATGGAAACATTCCACTTTGGCTAGCCTTGATTGTCGCCTCCAGGGATTTGATGCTGGTGATTGTCTACCCGATTTTGGCAAGCCATGGCTACGGGCCATTGCCAGTGCACTTCCTGGGCAAAGCCGGGACTTTTGCTCTTCTATACGCATTACCGCTTTTATTGATGGTTGATGTTTGGCCAGAGGCGGATTTCATCGTGCTACCGCTTGCCTGGGGCTTCGCGTATTGGGGGGTTGGTCTTTACTGGCTTTCCGGCTTGCTATACGTTAGGCAAGTTATAGAAGTCTTGTCATCCATCAAGCCAAAATCCCCTAAAGTATGAGGGGGAGGCGAAATTGTCTAAAGAAGGTTTTGGAAGCGACGACACTGCTCGTTTTTCTGACGACCTGATTGCCAAAAACAGCCCAGTTCTTTCTGACGGAGAAGCGGTTGCAATATCGGCTCTTCCTTCCAACTCGGCACTTCTTATTTCACACCGAGGACCCGGGGCCGGATCGAGATTCCTTTTAGACCAGAATCTAACCATCGCCGGAAGACACCCGGAAGCTGACATTTTTCTGGATGACGTAACCGTCTCAAGAAAGCACGTTCAAATCTCCCGGAACGGCTCAGCCTTTCAGCTAGAGGACTTGGGGTCCATGAACGGAACCTATGTTGACGGCAATCGAGTAGACAAGATCAAGCTGGTCGACGGAGCCGAATTGCTAATTGGAAAATTTCGTCTGACTTTTTATTCTTCGAAGAAGGAGGGCTGAGTATGGACAACTCTCTATCTAGACTTCAAGATCACCGCAAGCTGTACACAATCGGCCAGGTCCTTTCTGTTCTAAAGCCAGACTTTGGTGATCTCAGCCCATCGAAGCTTCGCTTTTTAGAAGACCAGGGCCTTGTTACTCCGGAGCGCACCGATGCTGGATATCGAAAGTTTTCAGAACCTCAGATTGAGCGCCTCAGAATTATTCTGACTCTTCAGCGCGATCAGTACCTTCCTCTCAAAGTGATTAGGCAGTACCTAGATGAACTTGATTCCGGCAGGCAGCCGCTGTTACCTGCAGCGAGTCCGTCGTCGCTTCGAAGAGGGCAACGCTTCTCGACTTCTCAACTAAAGCTTGAGACTGGTCTTTCAGACCTGGCCTTCAAAGAGGGTGCGGAATTAGGTCTTTTTGGAGCCCAACCTCATTCTTCACACGAAGTCGAGATTGCTTTTGCTCTTGTCGGACTAGAGGAATTTGGAATTCAGCCAAGACACTTACGAGGCTTGAAGTCTGCCGCAGAGCGTGAGATAGGAATAATCACGGGTGTCACTGAGCCGATTCTTCGGAAGAAGGCACCTGATAGCGCGGCAAAGGCCGGGCACATTTCTAGAGAGATAGCGGAGCGCTTCGGCGCTATTAGGTCACACCTCATAACTGAAGTCATTGAAGAGATAGAACGATAGTGCGACACGCCCAAAGCACAATAGAAACCTTAAACCTAAACTTGAAGGCAGACTTAGCAGTCTGTTCAAATTAGGAGTAACGGTGGAATACGAATCTGGTGTCTTGTTCACTGACGGCTTGCCGAACACTGATATTGGTTACCGGGGAGCTTCAGCAGCTGCGGCAGCTGGAATTACCTACCGTCAGCTTGATTACTGGGATAGAACCGGACTCGCGGTTCCCGCAATCCAGGGAGCGACCGGCTCCGGGTCGCAGCGACTTTACTCATTCCGAGATATTTTGGTTTTGAAGCTGGTTAAAAGGCTTTTAGACACCGGTGTTTCACTCCAGCAGATAAGAATTGCAGTCGAGCAGCTGGCTGCAGCCGGCATCTCGGATCTAACTAACACGACACTTATGTCCGATGGGGCAAGGGTTTACCTGTGTACTTCCCAAGACGAAGTAATCGATCTTCTAGGTCAGGGTCAGGGCGTATTTGGCATTGCAATAGGCAGAGTTCTCAGGGAAGTTGAAGCTACTTTGGTTGACTTTGCTGCTGAAGAAGCCGCTGTTCACGATGAGCTTGCTGCCAGAAGAGCACGTAAAATCTCCTAGCGTTGAAACCAACGCTTCTTTTTTCTTGATCGTCTTGATTCGGAGGAGACTTGAGCTTGAATCTCATCCTGACCAAGCTGCGTAATTAGGTTCTGTTGACCGCGCCTAGTTCGACCGACTATTCCGACTCGCGTCCGCTTTTCTTCGGTCGAGTCAAAATCCGCCATTAGGCCAGCTAGCAAGCGGTCGAAACCTCTTGCTACTTCGGAGGCTCCTTCGGCGGGCCAAGAATGGATTGGCCTCGCTGCTCCGGTGGACTGCTGAACAGCCGCGCGCTCCTCGAAATAAGGCTGAAGTAATTGCTCCCCAAACATTTCGCGGAGTTCACTGAGACGGAACTCGTGCTCATGTGATTGCTGCCTGAGGCGATTGACGACAAAACCGTAGAGGCTGAGCCTTGGGCTCAGCTTCGCGCTAATCTCCGCAATTGCTCGGCGCGCTCTGTCGGCTGCAATGACTGAATATAGTGCCGGCTCGGTAACTAAAATGACGCGATCGCTTGCCACCCATGCGGTTCGGGTGAGGGCGTTTATTGAAGGGGGAGTGTCGATGATAACCAGTTCGTACTCGTCTTCGATTAGAGCAAGTATTTCCTCTAGCTTCCAGACGTCGGAAACGGTTGGTGCAGGGTTATCAAGCAAGAGCGATCTTGGGCTGCCAACCAGAACATCAAGCTTTGAGCCTCTTGACCAGGGAGAGGCCACCAACGCTCTTCTTAAGACTGGAAGTTTTGGAGTCTGGAGCACTTCTGCTATCGACGCGGTCATGTCCGCAGGGGCTGCCAGCCCGCTGGTTGCATCGCACTGAGGGTCAAGGTCAATCACCAAAGTGTTGATGCTTTGATTGAGAGCTGCCGATGCCAGGCCAAGGGCTACCGTAGTTTTTCCTACGCCACCCTTGAGTGAACTCACGCTAAGTACATGCACTGTAATAGGCTACCTAGTTATTAGGCGTGCGCATGGCGCGCCACATCGGTTCAGTAAGGTTCTATGTTTAAAAAGATTCTGGTAGCTAACCGAGGTGAAATCGCTGTCAGAGCATTTCGAGCCGCTTACGAAATAGGCGCCAAGACGGTAGCTGTCTACCCCTATGAAGATCGGGGTTCCGTCCACAGGCTCAAAGCCGACGAGGCCTATGAAATAAAAGCGGACGGCTCACCGGTAAGGGCTTATCTTTCCGTCTCCGAGATGATCCGGGTCGCCAAAGAGTCGGGTGCTGACGCCATTTACCCGGGTTATGGCTTCTTGAGCGAAAACGCCGAACTTGGAAGGCATGCCAAGCTAAATGGAATTGCATTTGTTGGTCCATCCCCAGAAGTTCTTGAGCTAGCTGGCGACAAGGTAAACGCCAAAGCCGCAGCAATCCGAGCTGGAGTGCCGGTTCTTGCCTCGACCGAATCTTCCGAGGATGTCGCAAAACTTATCGCTGAAGCCGGCGAAATTGGGTTCCCACTCTTCGTTAAGGCCGTCGCTGGTGGTGGTGGCCGAGGAATGCGCAAGGTCGATACAGAAGCCGACCTGCCCGATGCTCTCGGCGAGGCGATGCGCGAGGCTGGAAGCGCTTTTGGGGACGCTCACGTGTTTCTCGAGCAAGCAGTAATACGCCCAAGGCACATCGAAGTGCAAATCTTGGCTGACAACCACGGCAATATAATTCATCTTCACGAGCGAGACTGCTCAATTCAACGACGAAATCAAAAAGTTATTGAGATAGCTCCGGCTCCGCACCTTGATGACGTTTTACGACAGCAACTTTTCGCTGACGCGGTTAGCTTTGCCAAAGAAATCGGCTACCAGAATGCCGGAACCGTTGAGTTTCTAATTGAGACTGTCGGGTCGAACACGGGAAAGCACGTGTTTATTGAGATGAACCCACGCATACAGGTCGAGCACACCGTGACAGAAGAGATCACCGATGTTGATCTGGTTCAGTCCCAACTTCGAATTGCTGCTGGTGCAACTCTTGCGGAAATGGGCCTGACTCAGGACAGCATCAAGCCTCATGGCTTTGCGGTGCAGTGCAGGATCACGACCGAGGACCCAGCCGCCGGTTTTAGACCCGACACCGGAAAGATAACGACTTATCGCTCCCCGGGCGGTGCTGGTATTCGACTTGACGGCGGAACAGTATCGACCGGAACCGAGGTTTCCCCGCACTTTGATTCGATGCTTGTAAAGCTAATCACGCGCGGGAGAGATTTCCGATCGGCAGTTGACCGCGGCAAGCGCGCTCTTGCCGAATTCAGAATTCGCGGCGTCGCCACCAACATTAATTTCCTGCAGGCGGTTTTGGATGATGAGACTTTTGCATCGGGCGAACTCTCGACGCACTTTATCGACGAGCGACCCGAGCTTATGAATGCAAGGGTCTCCCAGGACCGTGGCACCAAGGTGCTGCAGTGGCTCGCTGAGGTAACAGTCAACAAGCCCTATGGCGACCGAGAAGGCCGCACAGATCCGCAACTAAAGTTACCAAAAATTGATTTGGGCATGCCAGCTCCTGATGGCTCGAGGCAGCGCTTGGTGGAACTTGGGCCGGAGGGTTTTGCAAAGTGGATGAGGTTGCAGAGTCGAGTTCTGGTAACGGACACCACCTTCAGAGACGCTCACCAGTCGCTACTTGCAACCAGAGTTCGAGGTCGCGACCTTGTTGCGGCGGCGCCGTATGTGGCCAGAATGACACCAGAGCTTCTCTCGGTAGAAGCTTGGGGAGGCGCAACGTATGACGTAGCACTCAGGTTCCTTGGGGAGAATCCGTGGTCAAGGCTCGCTCAACTGCGAGAAGAGCTTCCAAATTTGTGTATTCAAATGCTCCTTCGTGGTCGAAATACCGTTGGATACACTCCGTATCCGGTCGAGGTGACCGATGCCTTCGTTGAAGAGGCCGCTCATACCGGAGTGGACATTTTTAGAATTTTTGACGCCCTCAACGATGTATCGCAAATGGCCCCGGCAATTGCGGCAGTGAGGAACAAGACCAAGTCTCTTGCTGAAGTTGGCATGAGCTTTACCGGTAATTTTTTGGATCCGAAAGAAGAGCTCTACACGCTCGATTACTACTTGAAACTTGCAGACCGAATCGTAGATGCCGGTGCTCACGTCTTGGCAATCAAGGACATGGCGGGCTTACTAAGACCTCAGGCCGCGAGCGTGCTGGTAAGCGCGCTTAGAGAGCGCTTTGACCTTCCTGTTCATTTGCACACTCATGACACGGCAGGTGGCCAGCTGGCGACGCTTCTGGCTGCAATAGATGCCGGAGTGGACGCAGTCGATGTGGCAAGTGCGCCGATGGCAGGCACCACCAGTCAGCCATCATTTAGCTCCCTGGTTGCCGCACTTGAAAACACCGAGCGCGACACCGGAATCTCGATGAGCGCAGTCACCGATCTTGAGCCTTATTGGGAAGCGGTTCGAAAGATCTACTCGCCTTTTGAATCTGGACTTCCAGGCCCAACCGGTCGCGTTTACTCTCATGAGATTCCCGGGGGTCAGCTTTCAAATCTCCGGCAACAGGCAATCGCCCTTGGTTTGGGTGACAGGTTCGAACTGGTTGAAGACATGTACGCGGCAGCGAATCGAATCCTTGGAAGACCTCCCAAGGTAACTCCGTCTTCGAAAGTTGTGGGTGACTTAGCGCTGCATCTGGTTGCGGTAAATGCTGACCCTGAAGATTTCGAAAATAATCCGCAAAACTATGACATTCCGGACTCTGTTATTGGTTTCATGGCGGGCGAATTAGGAGACCTGCCCGGCGGTTGGCCGGAGCCCTTCCGGTCCAAGGTCCTGAAGGGTAAAAAACCCGACATTTCACTGACTCCAGTTTCGACGGATGACCTAGGGGCCCTAAAATCCAGCGATCACAAGCGCATTCAGCGAACCCTAAATGAGCTTTTGTTTCCTGGCCCAACCAAGGAGTTTGACCGGGTTCAGGCTGCCTACGGAGAGCTAGATAACCTCGAAACTCTTGACTACCTTTATGGGTTAGAGCAAGACCTCGAGCACGTTGTGGAGCTAAGAAAGGGTCTGCAACTGTTTGTCGGCCTCGAAGCCATTGGAGAGGCTGACAGCAAGGGCTTCAGAACTGTGATGGCCAAACTAAACGGCCAGTTGCGACCAATTCTTGCTCGAGACCACAGCATCACAGCGACAACTTCGTCTGCCGAAAAAGCTGATCCTGCCATCAAGGGTCACGCCGCCGCACCATTCACGGGTGTTGTGACTCCAAAGGTTGCAGTGGGTGATAGCGTTCAGCTCGGAGATCCAATTGCCGGTATCGAAGCCATGAAAATGGAGGCCAGCATAGCTGCCCCAATCTCTGGCAAAATAGTAAGGCTCGGCATTACCGGTCCAACGCCTGTTGAAGGCGGCGACCTAATAGCCGTAATTGAATAGGAGTTATTTTGGTTAAGAAACCAGACCGCGATTATGCCTCGGGAGAAAGCGCTGACTTCAGCGACTTGCAGCTAGACCCGAAGACCGGTCAGCTCAACCAGATTTCTGCTGATGCAGAGTCGATTCCCATTGACTTAGCTCCAGAGGTTGAGGACTTGTTCGCTGAGCCCGAGCCAGCCAGCTTGCTAACCGCGGACCGACTATTACGAGATAAAGCAAAGAAAAACTTCATCCCAGAGACTTTTTTCAGACGCAACCTTTTTCGAGTGAGCTTTGGTTTAATAAACCTCGGTGACAACGCCAACGTTCGAGCAAGACGAGCTCTTGATGCTCGGATTAGTGCTGGTCTGGCTGGAGAAACCAAGTTCGTACCGGTACTTACCCGCAAGGGTGGCGTTGGAAAGACCACAATGACAGCCCTAATTGGTATGGCAATGGCTCGAGTTCGCGAAGACCGCGTTCTGGCAATCGATGCAAACCCGGACCGTGGAACGTTGGCGGAACGAGTTGAAAAATGCACCGACCGCACGGTCAGGGACGTCGTTAATCGAGCTGGCGGTATTTCAAGTTTTAACGTTTTCAGTGATTTTGTCTCACGCGATAAATCTCGCTTGGATGTTTTGTCATCTGACGCCGACCCAATGATCTCTGAGGCCTTCGATGAGGGGGACTATAACGTTGTGGCGGACATTGCTGCCAGGTACTACAGCGTCTGCGTTACCGACTGTGGTACTGGAATTGTTCACAGCGTAATGCGCGCAGTTTTGATGCGTGCCAACGGAGTAGTAATCGTTTCTGGTGGTTCGATTGACGAGGCGAAGCTCGCCTCCGAGACCCTCACCTGGTTGGACTCGAATGGTTACAGCGAGCTTGTTCGCAATAGCGTGGTAGCACTAAATACTGCGACCTTTGGGACCGAGCTAGTCAAGCTTGACGAGATCGAGGCACACTTTAGATCTCGCGTTCGAGCCGTAGTCCGAGTCCCTTACGACCCTCAGCTTGCCGCAGGAGCTCTTATCGACTTCGATCAGCTGCACCCGGCCACCAGGCAGGCTGCCAGAGACCTTGCCGCCTTGGTGGTTGATGGGCTAGCTGCTTGAGCGTCAGAGAAATAAGGCTCTTCGGAGACCCTATTCTGAAAACACCAGCATCAGAAATTCTCAATCTGGCATCTGCTTCGGTCTTAATACAGGACCTCATCGACACGACCTCGCTGTCGGGCAGGGCGGGGGTTGCAGCAACTCAAATTGGAGTGGGGCTCAGTGCCTTCGCGTATAACGTTCAAGGCGAAATCGGATACCTGATTAATCCAAAAATAACCGAACTGTCAGGTGAACTGATCCCAATGGAGGAAGGCTGCCTCTCAGTCCCGGGCCTTTGGCATCCGACCATGCGTCACAGTTTTGCCAGGGCTTCTGGTCTTAAATTGGATGGATCAATAATTGAAATTTCAGGCGAGGGCTTGATGGCTCAAGCCCTTCAGCATGAAATTGATCACCTGGCGGGAATTTTGTATCTGGATCGCTTAGAAAAACAGGAACGAAAGCTCGCCTTTAAGTCTCTTCGTCAGCAAGCGTGGTTTACGCGCTAGCGTAAATTCTGCCGACCTGAAGATCAAAATCCTCCATAACTTTAGAGCGCTTAATTTTGAGCGAAGGGGTCAAGTGACCTGATGCTTCGGTAAGTTCAACATCTAGAATCTCAAAAGAACGTACCTGCTCTGCTTTCGAAAATTGCTCGTTGACCTCGTCGACACACTTCTGAATTTCAGCGATCACGATCGGGTGCTTGGTAGCTTCGGCGAGGGTCAGTTTCTCCTCGATACCGTTGTTTTGGGCCCAAACCGTCACCATGTCTGGATCAAGTGAGATAAGCGCTGAAATAAACGGCTTTGAGTCACCAATCACAACGACCTGTCCTACCAGCGGGTGAGCGCGCAGGGGGTCTTCAATTGGCGCCGGAGCAACGTTCTTGCCTCCTGCAGTAACGAGCATCTCCTTCTTGCGGCCAGTGATGGTTAGGAAGCCGTCCTCGTCGAGTTCACCAAGGTCGCCGGTCCTGAACCAATCTCCATCAAACGCTTCTCTTGTGGCGGCCTCGTTGCGCCAGTAGCCGCGCATGCAGTTGATGCCGCGTAGCCATATTTCGCCGTCTTCGGCGATCTTTATACCGGTTCCAGGCAGAGCGCGACCTACTTTGCCAATCTTCTGCCAGGCAACGCGTCCGATCACTGCGGCCGCAGCAGTTTCAGTAAGCCCGTAGCCCTCTAGAACGATTAGTCCGATTCCGCGATAAAAGTGTCCAAGCCTTGCTCCGAGCGGAGCTCCGCCTGAAATGGCGTATTTCACGCTGCCACCCATTGCGGCACGCAACTTTCCGTAGACAAGTCGATCAAACAGCTTGTGCTTGACCTTTAGCCCAAGAGAAGGTCCCGACTTGCTGTCCAGCGCCTTCGAGTAATCTATTGCGACCTCAGCAGAAGATCGGAATATCTTTCCCTTACCACCGGTTTCTGCCCTTAGCTCTGCTCCGTTATAAATTTTCTCGAACACTCTTGGCACCGCCAAGATGAAGGTTGGCTTGAATGCGGGAAGAACTTGAGCCACTTGCAGCGAGTCACTCAAGTGACCTACTCGGATTCCAGAGTGAAGACATAAAACCGACACGTATCTAGCCAAAATATGCGCAAGCGGCAGGAAGATAAGTGACGACTGCTTGTCATTGGCAATTTCTGGGATTTCCGCAGCAGCGTTCTTAGCGTGGTCTACAAAGCTCTTGTGAGTTAGCTCACAGCCCTTAGGGTTTCCCGTGGTGCCAGAGGTGTAAACAATTGTCGCTAGGTCGCTCAGGGTTGCGTTCGAGCGAGCTTTTTCCAGCTGATCGTCACCAATTTTTTCGCCGTCTTGATGCAGTCCAGAAAAGTCCTTGGAATCAATTCGCCAGACATGTTCGACTCTCTTGGTGCCGGACTTGACTTTGTTGAAGCGCTCTAGATGGTCGTCGTCTTCTATAAACAGAGCAACGGCATCCGAGTCACTGAGTATCCATTCGATTTGGCTTGTGGAAGAGCTTTCGTAAATTGGCACGCCAACTGCGCCCGCAAACCAAATAGCAAAATCGATCATGGTCCATTCATATCGAGTGCGAGACATAATGGCGACGGCATCTCCAGGCTTAATGCCTTGAGCGATAAGACCCTTGGCCAGTGATCTGACTTCGTCCAAGAATTCCTGTGAAGTTACATTTCTCCAAGTACCATCCGGGTTCTGGCGGCTAAAAAGTGGATGAGATGGGCTTATCGCGACTCTTTCAAGGAGAAGGTCGCTCGCGTTCAGACTTGGGTTTGTGTTGACCTTTATTGGCACATCGTAAAACTTCATTGTCTCTCCCTGTGTCGACTTATCCATACTTTAACTTGTTTTGAAGGCCATTATCAATTGGAGCTGGGAAATCAATAAATATCTTTGTGGCTTATTGGGTTAGTTCGCCCCCTAAAATTAACTCTACTTCAACCAAGGAGCTAACAGCTTGCTCAGCATCGGCATAGACATCGGCGGCACCAAGATTTTGGGAGCAATTGTCGACGACAACGGAAAAGTCATAACCGAAAAAAGAGTCGTATCGCCGGCCAAGGATCCAGATTTAATGGTCAATGAGGTGGCAGGCTTGATACAGGAGCTTTTCACTCAAGTTGGTTCGGAGGTGGTGCCAGTTGGTGTCGCGGCCGCGGGTTTCATCGATGCCGACCAATCCAATGTTTTATACGCGCCAAACTTGAGCTGGAGAGATGAGCCGCTGCGAGAGCGCTTAGAGGAAAAAATTCAGCGGACCCTTGTAATTGAGAATGACGCAAATGCCGCCGGTTGGGCAGAATATCGGTTCGGAGCGGGTAGGGGCTCAAAAGACATGGTCATGCTCACTCTAGGCACGGGGGTCGGTGGCGCGGTTATTTCTGATGGTGCCATTCGCAGAGGCGGCTTTGGTATCGCTGGGGAGCTTGGGCACATAAGAGTTGTTCGGGGCGGCAAGCAATGCGGCTGCGGGAGAAAAGGCTGCGTTGAGCAGTATGCCTCTGGAACTGCCCTCTTAGAGGCGGCCCGAGTTCTGAGTGCCAGCGGCGACTCGGCTGGGAACTTTCTTTCAGACTTGAAAAAAGACCTCAATGCACTAACTGGGGAGCACGTTCGACAGGCCCTTGCGGCCAAAGACCCAGGAGCGTTGTCGCTGCTGCGTGAAGTCGGAACCTTCCTCGGTGAAGCGATGGGCAGCATCACTGCCGCACTTGACCCTCAGGTTTATGTGATAGGCGGCGGCCTGTCCGAGGCTGGAGAATTACTACTCGAACCGATTAGAGAAAGCTTTCTTAGAGAATTACCCGCACAGGGCTTTCGACCGGTGGCGAAAATTTTGGCAGCATCATTCTCAAATCAGGCTGGAGTAATTGGCGCTGCTGATTTAGCGCGCGAATCGCTTCGGTAAGCTTTGATGCAACGACTGGAGAATTCATGACCTATTTTTTTCTAAAGAATTTTGTTCTGGGTCCGATTCTTAGACTGCTATTCCGCCCGTGGTCGAGGGGGACCGAACACATTCCCAAAAGTGGTGGTGCAATTTTGGCTTCAAACCATTTATCTTTTGTCGACTCGATATTTCTACCTCTCAAGCTGCGGCGTCCGGTGACCTTTCTTGCTAAGAGTGAGTACTTCAAAGGTAAGGGCTTAAAAGGGGCTCTAATAAGGTGGTTTTTCATTTCCACTGGTCAGATCCCCATAGATAGGTCTGGGGGCAAGGCTTCGGAGGACTCATTGAACACCGGCCTTGGAGTTCTAGAACGCGGTTTACTCCTGGGTATTTATCCCGAGGGAACAAGGTCTCCAAACTCCGAAATGCATCGGGGAAGAACTGGTATCGCAAGGATGGCTCTAGAAGCCGGGGTTCCAGTAGTACCGGTTGCGATGATTGACACCGACAAAGTGCAGCCGCTTGGTGCTAAGTATCCAAAAATTCATCGGGTAGGAGTGGTGATTGGGGAGCCATTAGACTTCTCTAGGTTTGCCGGAATGGAGGGTGAGCGAGCGGTTTTGAGGTCAGTCACCGATCAAATCGTTTACAGCATCCACCGACTTTCAAATCAAAAGTATGAAGATGTGTACGCTTCCACGGTAAAAAGCAGACTTGCACGAGCAGAATAGGGAATCTTGAAAGAGTTCGGATTAGACAACTACCTCAATCTAGAGGCGAAGCAGCAACCAACTTGGGACAGCCAAGAGTCGCTGGAAAAGGTGAAGGCAGAACTATCCTCCAAGCCGCCATTGGTGTTTGCCGGAGAGGTTGACTCGCTGCGAAATCGAATCGCAGCTGCCAGTCGAGGCGAGGCTTTCGTCCTTCAGGGTGGCGATTGTGCCGAGACTTTTGCCGATGCAACCGCAGATCGAATTCGAAATCGGATAAAAACAGTCCTGCAGATGGCAGTCGTTCTAATGTATGGCTCATCGCTACCCGTGGTAAAAATGGGTCGCATGGCCGGTCAGTTTGCCAAGCCTAGGTCTGCCGATAACGAAACTCGCGGAGATATCACACTGCCTGCCTACCGTGGCGATGCAGTCAACGGATACGAATTCACTCCTGAGTCAAGAAGAAATGACCCTAATCGATTGATGCAGGCCTACAACACGTCTGCAAGCACTCTCAACCTGATTAGGGCCTTCACAACCGGCGGCTTTGCCGACCTTCGCGAAGTTCACTCCTGGAATAAGGGCTTCACGGACAACCCGGCAAATAAGCGCTACGAAAGCATCGCTCAGGACATTGACCGAGCGATGAGATTTATGGATGCCTGCGGCATTGACGCAAATGAATTGAAGTCGACCGAGTTTTTTGTTTCCCACGAAGGCTTGTTGTTTGACTACGAGCGCCCGCTAACCAGACTAGATTCCAGAACTGGAACGCCGTATGTCACAAGCGGCCACTTTATTTGGGTGGGGGAGCGTACAAGGCAACTTGATGGCGCCCACATTGACTACCTATCGAAGGTTAGGAACCCGCTGGGCGTAAAGCTTGGACCAACAACGACCAAGCAAGATGTTCTTAATTTGATCGACAAGCTTGATCCTGAGCGCGAACCAGGTCGGTTGACTTTTATTAGTCGAATGGGAGCAGGGAAAATTCGCGATGAGCTTCCAAAGTTGATTGAAGCGTCCCAGGAATTAGGCTCGACACCGCTTTGGATCACGGATCCGATGCACGGCAACGGCATGACAACCGCAAATGGTTATAAGTCCCGAAGGTTTGATGACATCATGGACGAGGTTGCAGGCTTCTTCGAGGTACACCGAGCCCTAGGAACTCACCCGGGCGGACTTCATGTTGAACTAACCGGCGACGATGTCACCGAGTGCCTCGGTGGATCGGACTTGATCGACGAGAGCACTTTGGCTGAGCGCTACGAATCAGTTTGCGACCCGCGACTAAACCACATGCAGTCTCTTGAGCTTGCCTTTTTGGTGGCTGAGCAGCTGGTAAAAACGGCAAGGGCGTAAATTGATAACCGATAAAGTTTCGAGCTGGCTAACAATTGATCAGGCTGCAGATCTTCTTGAGACATCGCCTGGAAGAGTGCGCAGGCTGATCGACGAACACTTCTTGTTCACCTATCGAATCGACAAAGTACCGATGATTCCGGCCGATCTAATTATTGATCGCGAACCCTTGAGCAGCATTCACGGAACTCTAATTTTGCTGAACGATTTAGGTCTGAATCGAGATGAGTCAATCGTTTGGCTTTATGAGTTGAATGCGGAGCTGGGTACGGAACCGATTACCGCCTTGCTTGCGGGGCACAAAGCCCCGGTGCGCAGAGCTGCCCAGGGGCTCGGCTAGAGAACTACTTAGCTCGATTTATTACCTGATCTGCTAATTTCGCGAGTGCATTTCTGCCTCGGTCGCTAATTTCTAGGGCTGCCAGAGACTCAATCGATCTAGTGGAGTGCTCGGCAATGAGTCGTTCGGTCTTCTCTAAAGCCTTAGAGTCTGCGATCGTATTTCTCATAAATTCGAGCTGTTCGTCATTAATCTCTCCGGAAATCAGCAACTCTTCGAAAATTCGGGCAACGGATTTAGGAAGAGTCTCTAGCGTGAGCGCAATCAGAACCGTGCGCTTACCTTCTCTAAGGTCGTCTCCCGCGGGCTTTCCCGTTACTTCAGGGTCACCAAACACTCCAAGGACGTCGTCTCTTAGTTGAAAAGCTAGTCCAAGCGGAATGCCGAACTCGCTGAGTGCGTTCAGTGATCCATCTTCCGCGCCAGCAAGTGCTGCACCAATGAGAAGGGGTGCCTCCAGGCTGTATTTCGCAGTCTTATAGAGCATTATCCTGTTTGCTCGGGCAACCGCGGCACCATCGGTTCTTGTCGGCGCCGCATTTTCTTCCAGCACGTCTAAATACTGGCCCGCCATGACCTCAAAACGCATCTTGCCGAATTCGTGTCTGCAGTTTGCCTCGGACTTTTCGTTCGGAGCATGGAGTAGTGCTTCGCCAAAAATTTCCGAACTCCATGCCAGCATCAGATCGCCAACCAGAACTGAACCTGCCAAACCAAACCGCTCTGGAGACCCCACGTATTCGTGCTGCCTGTGGAGGCTCTCAAAGCGCTTATGGATCGAAGGTGCACCCCGACGAGTGTCAGATTGATCCAGTAGGTCATCGTGAACAAGAGCAGCGGCATGGAACATCTCCAAGGCTGCTGCTACTCCGACGATAGGGGAGTCGGGGCCTAACTCAGCTCCATTTGTTTCAGAGCCCAAGGTTGAGGCAAAAGACCAGTAGCAGAATAGAGCTCTAAATCTTTTTCCGCCGGAGAGTAGAGACTGAGTAAAATCTATGAGGGGAATCAAGTCCTCGGAAATGCCAGACAGTTCTTCGCGTTTCTGATCGCAAAACGAGTCGAGTTTGTTCTGAACGAGTTCTAACAGGAAATCTTGAGCCACGCGGAATAGCTTAGCGGCTGAAAGTTGTTTACAATTAGGAAGGAACGGAGTGAATCAATGGCACTATCAGACCGAGAGCAAAAGCTCCTCGAGGAGATGGAACGAAATCTCATAGAGGAGGACGCTGGCTTTGCCAACCGAGTTCGCGACGTTGGTTCGTCGAACAAGGATGGCAAGAAGCTTGTGCTCGGTGTTATCACGACGTTGGTGGGCGTGGTTCTCC
>Ga0222676_1000198_pt1 | contig 24324 bp, 58 predicted proteins | sample AntAcemetagen870_FD_179815 | JGI IMG/M metagenome (GOLD analysis project Ga0222676, IMG submission 179815) | Saline water microbial communities from Ace Lake, Antarctica - #870 | ecosystem: Environmental > Aquatic > Non-marine Saline and Alkaline > Saline | place: Antarctica: Ace Lake...
CCCCCCCTACAATGCGTTACTATTGGTGGTTATGTTAGGTATCGCTTAGATCCCAAATAAATTTAGAACCAATTTTTGAGTTTCAAACTGACTTTTTTGGCAACTCAATTCTCAAATTTTCCTGGGAGGAAATTATAGGTTTCAAAATGGGTTTTTGTTTATTATAACAATATGTGGGATTGAGTTGTGCAGAATGGTTGCGCATAAAGTTTTATCTTGACCCATCCCAGATTTTCAGGTACAATGGGCAACATGAATCAAGAAATAAAGAATGAGATGCAAACGGTTTTTGACAAGGTTGCGAATCATTTATTGACACAGAATGCAAAGAGCATTGAAACTCTGGGTTTGGATGATGGTGGTGATGCTATTACAGTTTGTCGTTATAGAGGAGATCATGGCATGATGTGTGCTGTTGGTTGCTTGTTAACAGACAAACAAGCTTCGCAAAACGAAGGATCTACTTGGACAGAGATTCTTTACGAAAACAAAAAGGCACGAGACTTATTCTGTAATGAGACACACGAGCTGATTAAGTATCTACAGAAAGTTCATGATAATAGAAACGTGCCATTGTGGAAGGGTGAACTAGCTGATTTAGCTAAAATGCATCAGCTTTCCAGTTCAGTGCTTGAAAAGTTTTAATTATGGGGACATTTACAGATTTAAATCAAATGGAAGATGGAAGAAAAGCTAAAGAATGAGATGCAAACGGTCTTTGATAGGGTTGCTACACATCTTTTGACCCAGAATGCTCAGAGTCTTGATATAGTGGATGGAGAGTGTCTTTATCGTGGTGAAGACGGTAAGATGTGTGCTGCTGGATGTTTATTGACAGATGGGCAGGCCATAGAGTTTGAAGGATTTGACTGGTCTGAGGTTCGTCGAAGCAAAGATATTGAAAGCATGTTTTCTAAACAAACACATGGTATGATAGAGGAACTTCAGTATATTCATGATAAATCTAAGCCAATTCTTTGGCCAACTTTTTTGGAAGATCTTGCTATTCAACACAATCTTGATAGTAAAGTTGTTAGGGATTTCAAGAAATCTTAAGGTAAGATTATGAATAAGGAAGAAATAAAGGGTGAGATGCAAACGGTTTTTAATAAGGTTGCTAAGCACTTATTGACACAGAAGGCTAAGAGCGTTGTCAAAAATTTAGACGGAGAACTTATCTGTAGATATAGAGGTGACAACGGTCGAATGTGTGCTGCTGGATGTTTGCTAACGGACAAGCAGGCTTCACGGAACGAAAGTAGTAGGTGGCATACAATTACTTATAATGATCATGAAGTTTTCAACATGTTTAGTTGTGATACTCATCAGATGATCGATGGCCTTCAAAGATTGCATGATTATTCTGAAGTTTTCGAATGGAAAATGAATCTAATTAAGTTGGCTAAAAAACATAGCCTTTCCAGTTCAGTGGTTGATGAAGATATGACCTGGAGCAAAGAAGTGCAAGCCACACGGTGTCTATCCTATCTGCCACAAATGCAGGATGGATAACCTTAGCAAGATGGCACTCTATGAAGAGATACACGGACCATCGATTGTTCCGTTCACGCAGATCGACTCAAAGCTCATTTCCGAGATGATGAAAGAGCTATTTGATAAGGCTGGAGAGCCTATGGACATGACTCCAGAGGACATGCTCAAGAGCGAGATACTTCTGATGATTGAAGAAGCCAAGGAGAAAGATGATGATAGGGATAGGAAAAGATAAGATCATGACAAAGGACAAGGCAAGGGAGCTACTTGAAGACTACGACAAGGATAAGCAGACAAGAGGACAAGTAATCGAAATGCCAGAAGGGGAGACAGCAGGCTTCTATTGCCCCGGACTTGGGAGAGAGGTCAGGTCATGCGGGTACGATACTGCTATTGGTGAGCATCGGAGTCTGTGTGTAGGTGCTGTCTGTGCCAGAGCAGTTGTAGCCATGGCCCTAGGGATAGAACAGTTGTCAGCGGAAGATGTTGATAATTCCATGGCCCTAGGGAAGGTCGTCAACGACAAGCGAAATGTGTACTACATCGACGTAGGTGACGTTCTTTCTGGAGATCATCCCAGGATCATGAAGGAAGCAAAGAGGATGGGTAAACCATTGCCATCGATTGATGAATGTTCTTGTCTCTGCCATAAACCAGGAGTGTTTGCGTGGCACGAGGGATCCTGTTGCACGTCCACAGGTATCAAGACTCCCAAAAGAGAGGATTAGTCACCGATGTGGATACCAGCCCCTACACCACCAAGTATTAGGCCATATGATGAAAAGAGCACGGATCTCTATAATCGAATGAATGATTATCATTTAAGAATAAGGAAGAAATAAAGGGTGAGATTATGAATAAGGAAGAAATAAAGGGTGAGATTATGAATAAGATGATTGAGCTAGCAAAAGAAGAACTCGAAGAGATCATGAATGAAGTTGAGCTGAGGGTAGGTGACACAAGGCTAAAGATCGCCTACATGTATCAGCCGATTTGGATTGTCGTAGAAGACGACACGCCATTTGTAGCAACGTCAAGAATGCTTGGCGTGATGCACGAGTTGAGAGAAAAGGTCATCAGTCTGCTGTCTGACGAGATCAAGCAAGACCTTGATAAAGACGAAGGAGCACTCGTCTTTGCTCCTTATGTGCTCGGTTATTACGACAGTAACGGAAAGAGGCTTTGCATTCGATACGACAAGAGGATGGTGAGTTCAGATGCCATCCTGGCATCGTACCCTGAGTTGGATAAATATGTGGATTCCGATTAGAGAAGGCAGCCACGAGATGTCCGAAGAGGACGAGGAATTCTGGAACGAGCTAATGGCAGCGCAAGACAATATCGACAAGATAGACAAGAAGTGGAGAGAAGAGCTTGAGACCAGAAAGAAGGACATAGTACGTGGTTATTGGTTTGGAGTCATATGTGGAGTCTCGATGTCAATTGTCTTGCTACTGACAGCCATAGCAGTAGGGATGATTATAAGATGACGCGCAAAGAAGCTGCCAGATTGGTTTCCAAGGGTATTGCTAGAATGTTAGACGAAAGGACTATTGTGATACGGGAATTTACTCAGAAGAATGGGGCAAATCAAGGAGAGATAGTTATTTTGTTTGAAGAGGATATATCCAAATAACATTTCCACAAATCTGGTGTTGTTTTTTGTATAATGATTTATGACGACAGAGAATCAGTCAAACGCAACTATTCAATGGAAGGGAACCGATGTGTGTATGGACGTGCATTGTTCGTGTGGTACGCATTCGCATTTAGATGCTGAGTCTGCCTATTATGTTAGATGCCCAAATTGTCGTGCTGTCTACAAGGTAGGAGATTTAGTTAGTTTAACTAAAGTAAATGATGATGAAATGGTTTCGGCAGAAGAGTTTGGAATTATAGATGCAGAATTGAGTATTCCCACGATAAGGTTAGTTGTGATGACACAAGAAGATATTGATTCTTTGCCTGAGGTATAGGTATTGAAGATATTTGTATGGCATTATGCCATAATGGTTTAGAAAAAAAATTTTGACGCGAGTTTAAGGATAAAATATATGATTAGTAAATTTTTAAAAAGTACACCAGCTAAAGCAGAACAAGGAGAACTGAGCACTTCTTTCCTGTTTGTAAGTGCATTGTATGATATTGTGAGTTATTCTATATCTGCTTTTACTTTACAGGTATTGTGGGGATGGTTTATGACAATAGGTAGCAATGTTTCAATATTTGGTTTTTCACCTATATCTTTTCCTGTAGCGTTTGGACTGATTGTTTTTATACGATATCTCATTCCAGTTGAGCTAGTTCCTGATAAAAGTTTTGGAACACTATTTTTAGAATATAGTGTTAGTAGACCACTTGCATTTCTATTTTTAGGATATTTTGCAGTATTGATTGGAGGAATATGATTTATTGGGTAACGAATAATTCAGATGGAGGTAGGTTCATATACCACGGATCTAAGGATCCAAAGGGAGGTGAGCTGAAACAATCTTTATGTGGAGAATCATATACAGATCGTGGAGGAGAGACGATCACCCCTGGAGGTGATAAGTGTTATACTTGTCAGGATATTGAGGATAAGATGAATCGTTGGTCGCCTGGTGAAGCCAAGATGTATGAAGCGAGATGCGAGGTAAAGGCTTTGACCGTGGCGGTCGATAAAAAGGTTTTTGATTTGATGTCGGATCAAGAGATTACCGAATATATGGTTGCGCGTGGAAAGGAAATCGTCACCGCTCAGGAATTTATTGTAATGAATCATGAAAAGATACTTTCTGGGAATAGTGAGCTATTGAGAAGGATGCAAGAATCTTTTTTGAGGAAGAAAGAATGAATGAATGCCCAGGAGTCGCTGAGGGGTCGAAATGAAGGTCTGGTACAGAGCAGTTTGCGACGACCACAAGGAGTATTGCGAATGTTTGGTTAGGAGCAATTATACGATGTTTGCCTTCACGAGCTTGTATCTTGAAGACAAGGAAAGTGAAACAACCCTTTGGTTTGAAACGCATTCTGGATGTGCACTTAGGTTGGTTCACGATCACGACTTAACTGATCGAGGAATGGACTTCATCATGGAGAATTATACTGATAAAGGAGTTACTTTATGACTGAGAAAAAGAAATACACCAACTGCACCACCTTACACGGGTCCAACCGCAACGTTTTGGGTTGTCACCTGTCGAGCATTTCATACGCGTGGCGCGATGCCTACGGTATTCCCTGGCGCGAGGGTGTATGTGTCCCCAACTACCCAAGTAAAAAAAATCGTATCTGGGTCGGATATGCACCCGTAACGGCGAGTCTGCCGAATTCTTTCTGGACGGGAAACGAGTGTACGAGGATCTCGAAAGCGCACAGATCGTATTGAGGGATCCTGGTCTGCTTGTGGAACTAGAGAAGAAACTCATCATATACAAAAAACGCAAAGTAGAAGCGGATGAGCGGCTGCTTGATGGGAACTTCTTGATCGGCTACCACGATGCTGAGGAGAACAGATGAAACACGAAGTAGACTGTCCAACCTGCAATGGAACCAACAAGAACCCGAAGAATCGAAAGGATGGTTGCAAGGCCAGTTTTTGCCGGGGTGGCAGGGTCTACACGGATGGGATGTGCGACTGTGAGTGCCACGATCCAGGAAGTCAGATCATGCACATCATGGCGTGCTGTGGCTACTGCGGTTGGTCTCGTGATGAGTTCGCGGAAGTTTTGAAGGCTGCTGGTGCCGAGAGAACTGAGCCAGATCCTCCGCCTCCGATTGTCAAGTTCAAGTCGGTGACGATGCCGAAGATCAGGGTAAAACGCTCGCTTACGGCAGCTGAGATTGTCTCAGTCCAGCCAATGACGGCGACGGTTGGTGGTGGGATCTTCACGCTCGACTACAGCTACGGAGGGGACAAGACGGTGGTGGAAGTGACCGCTCCACGAGTCGAGACTGAAGCTGAACGAGCTGAGAGGGATAGAAGGCATTTTGGAAGACCCAGGAAGGGGAAGCCGTGCCCCAAGTGCGAGAGCGAGAATACAGAGGAGTCTCGTTTTCCGCCCATTCTTGATGCAGTCCATTGCCAGTGCCTCAATTGCAAGAACAGTTGGAGGCGCGGAACGAGGCGCAGGTCGCAATGAGTAGAAAATTATTATGAATAAGTGTGAAATGATACATGTCCACCCAGGAGACGGTTCTGGAGAAGAGGAGATTTGCATAAAGGATGCTGTTTACTTATGTAAAGGAATAAATGTATGTTCGCCATGTGCTTTAGGAATATTGGCTGAAGAGCCAAGTTGGATAAGTTTATTTACATATCTTGGCGACGTAACCCAAAATCGAAAGGAATGGGGTGGAGAGCGTCCTGATAGTTTTAAAATATCCCAACGTCTTTTGCTTGAGGTTGGCGGAGAGCCGGCATTTTTATTGAGGGAATCAGAGTTGCCAGATTTAGCTGACACGCAAACGGTTATTACTCTTTATTCCTATTGTATTCCGAGCGCCTCTCAAGAGGTTATGAAATGGATAGAGACTTCTACAAAGAGTAAAGTAAGAAAAGATATCACACTAAAGGTTATGAATCGACTAGGGGAAATTATTAACTATATGGAGATTAGAGGTTGCTGGATTGATAGCGATTCATACAACGATGAAAACTTTGATATTTATTTAAATATTTGTTGGACAGAGGGTTCTGCATCATTGGTTGGAAAGGGGATATTTTAGGGATGACTTTTCCAACACCACACATATGCGATTATGGATCAGAGCGTTATTCAGTTCGTGAGCCAGATGGGGTGAGATACCCTTGGGATACCCAGCCATCTTCTTTAGGTGGATTGTACTATCCAGCTGCATTGGCTTATTTTGACATTCCGAAGCCAGGCAGCGCGTCAACAGCTGATTGGAGAGGTTATCGATATGGATACACTCTTACTGAAGATAGTTTATTATTTGTGTCTTCAATATGGGTCCTAACCCCCCAGATGCCCCTAGCCGAGTTAATTAAAGGAAATGCTAAATGGGTTGCATGTAATGATAAGACAGGTAAAGTGACCATACGAGATTATGTATGTTTCCTTATCAATGAGCCTATTCAGATAGAGTACGAAAAGATTGAGCTTACAAGTAATGAAAGGTTGATTAATCAATATTGGCGCCTTGGTTTTCGCCTTAAGGAAGGGAAAACTAATGAAGAAGAAGAGGCGGAAATTGATAAGGAATTTGGTAAGCCCATTATTGTAAGGGGAAGATTGTAAGCATGTCATTTATCATACAAGCAATTCTTGGTTCTATTTTAGGACTTGTTCCTGGCGCGCTTCTTTTATTCTTTTTTGCAGTAATGTTGTCATGTGCAATACATGACGATTAGGTGACACATTATGATTAAGGAAGTAAAATGTATCTGTAGCGAAGGTCACATGGTTTTACGAAATGGATTATATGGTCCATTTTATGGATGTTCCGAATATCCGAAATGCAAAAACAGTAGAAAAAATTTAGAGGATCAGCCACATTTAGTCGGAGAGGGTTGGGAAGATTATAGAACTATCGATTATGATGGAGACGGAATTGGTGGATGGGCTTGGTAAGATAAGCACAGACTATAAGAAAAACCCAAACAAATTTCAAACTTCTCTAGATAAGGGATATTTATAGCATATGAACTTTAGATCATGGCTTAGAGAAAACATGATGGTATTTCTTGTTGAGGGAAGGCTTGAGCAAGCTCAAAAAAAATACACCCCAATATTAAGAGATCTATATAGTCCAACTAGTGGAGATAGTGTTGGAGAGCTAATTAGGTCTTTCTCAACTCTAGACCCATCTGACAACTTGAAATATTTTGACTGGATGATGAAAAGATTAGTAAAGGCCTATGCTATAAATCGAGGAAATTTAAATCTGAATAGTCCAGAAGTAATAGAGGTTAGTGATGCTGTTGAGAAGTTTCACAAAAATAGTCAAAGATTAAAGAATAAAGATATCAATTCATATAAAACTGTTGAGGATGTGGTAAAGACTGTTGACGCTTTAGGTCAGAGCAAAACAGGTAAAAAGAAAGAGGTCAAATCTAGTGTTCACAAGCTTTATGAGGATGAAAACGTTTTAGTCATACGTCCAGAAACTCACGATCAAGTTTGCTTGTATGGTGCAGGGTCTAGGTGGTGCATTACAGAACGTGATGCAAGCCATTATTCTGACTATGTAAAAGAAAATACCTTATTTTATATGATCTTTCACAAGAAATTGCCAGAGCACAATGTGTTTCATAAGGTAGCCTATTCTGTTGAAAGAGACAAGGATGGAGAAATTCAGAACACAACTTTTTGGGACACTGAAGATAACGGATACACTGGGATAACACTCCCAGAAGAGATGATTAAGGAATGGCCTCAAAATGAAGCTATAAAAAGAATGGCTAACAATATAGATTTTCTTGAAGGAATGATGGATGATGATGCCATAAAGCAGCCTAGAAGGCCAGAGTCTTTTTCTATAAAAGAAAGGATCGCTATAGATGATGCTGTAGTTGGTGAGGTAATTGAATCTATTGAGGCAAAAGTTGATTTAGGAACTGCGGATATTGAATATAGAGACGAAGGTTTTTTTGCAGTTTGGAGTGTTATTGATTACTTAGCCGAAGACATGACTAGGGGATATGGTGAATCTGGCAACAATGTCAGACAAGCGCAGATGGTTTTAGATGGTCATGATACGCTATCTAGCAGAGACTGGTCTAGCATAGAACATGATCAAATAGAATATCTTTTTGGCATCTTATCAGATGATTTGCGTGCTAAAACTTACAAGATTATTAATGAGAAATTTTCAGAAGAATTAGAAGAAGTGAAAGAATGGTCTGAAGATGAGAAAGAGTATCAAATATATCTAAGAACAGTTATAAACACACCTTTATTGTCTAATTTTTTTGAAGAAGCATGTTACGAAGGTATTGAAGTTGCGGTGAATGAAAAGCTTCATGGAGATTTAGCAGCATGGGTTACGGACAATTTCTTAGTAGACAGCCCCAGCCAATTTCTAACAAGTCCAATATTGTTTAGTTTAAGTCCTCCATATATTGATGCAATGGTAAATGGTCATGTCGTAAACTTATATGATGACATTGTTAGTGGTGAGCTTTCAGATTTTGAAATTGACTATTCTGGGTTTGACGAAGAATCTGCTCTAGAATATTTCGACACCTACTTGTATAGTGGACATGGATTGGGATGATAATATAATGATTAATGTATGGTCAATAGATGGTTACGTTACACGGGTTTTAGATTGGTGGTTGAGGTATATCCTGAAGTGCCTTCATGGCCGACACGTATTGGTTTAGTTAAGAGGTGTACAACTATCACATATCTTGTTGAAGTCGATGATTTAGCATTTGATTACAGTACTGCTGCTCTTGCTGAAGATGTTCCTGAAAATGCAATTATTAAATGTATCGATAGTACTGATTTAGTTTGGCTTGAGTCGCAAAGCCAAGAAGTTATTGAAGAGATCGAACATTCGACATTGGAGAGATGTGATATATGAATGAATTTGATTTGGTTGAAGTAAGTAAAAAAGAGTTAGCTGAGCTTGATAGTCTCATAAACACCCAGGCAAAAGAAATTAAGAAATTACGTGAAGCGTTGCGCGAAAAGATCATCACGCTAGATTCCATAATGGATTACCTAAAGAGCAGAATCAATTCTGACAAGGAATGGAAGAGTCTCTCAAAAAAAGAATTGATGGAAGGGTATCGAAAATTGGGTAATACATTATTAAAAGTGTGGAACCCAATCCATAAGTGCGGAACAATGGTTGAGCAGAGCAAATTTGAAGATTGGTATTGCCCCAAATGTAATGAGGATTATATTGATCAAGATCTTGAGGTGTATCCATCATGAGTGGTGAAGAGGTCGGATACATGAAAGGTTATGGAGCTGCGCTTTCTGACTGCATCGCACACAACACTCCAAAGGAGTCGAATGAGCATTGATAAAATCAATCATAAAAATAATCGTCGAGCATATGAGTTGTTTGATTCATATATGAGGGGTTGGAAGTGCGGAGTATCGCCAGGTCCTTTCTGCACGAGATCTGAAATGAGTGGTGCGGATCCAAAGTTCACAAATCATGAAGATGAGGAAATATCTGAGTCTTATTATTTAGGCTGGAATGATGGTGAACAAACAAGAAAAGATGCTCAAAAATCTGCTGCGAGAAGGTTTGACTATCAACCACGTGTTATACGTTTGATGGATAGCAAGAAGAACTCGAATGAATGATGCTCTTGAAAGGATTAAGTAATGCAATGAAGGAAATGGGTGATAGGGAACATGGTGAGGTTGAGGTTGTGGTAACTGAGGGTGGACATTCCACAACTGTTACAAAGAATATAAAGAAAGGTCATTAGGTATGAAGTACACAATTTCATCTTGCATGAGAGTAGCTTGTTCTTTACCTAATGGGCATGATGGTCCATGCAAATTGTGTCCGAAGAAAAAAGCACTTGTGGACGAGACTTTTCGTATAGCTTCTGAAGTTACTGAAGAATTGAGAAAGAAGAATGCACAAAAGTTTGCCGATTATCTATCGAGAGACACCTAAAGATATAGATTATAAGGTTGCTCAAGAATTCACTTATTGTGAAAGGTGTAAGTATTTTCAATTTTCTCGTACATACTATTCAAAAAAAAGGTGGTGCAACTTCCCATGGGAGCTTGACGTTTTTGATGTTGATATAAAGTTTTTATGTCGTGAGATGAATAGGTTAGGATCTTGTAAAAACTATGATCCAACATTGTGGATTCGATTTTGGAGAATATTTGGATTTTATAAAAAAAGGTATGGAAAACAATGTTCGTGACATATACAGATTCCATAAGTAATATTAGGAACAATAGCATAACAATATATTGTATTAGGTGCGGAAACCATAATTGTGTTTCTTATTCTTGTAAAAACAGAACGGATGGAATTATAGTATTTGGTAATGGTAATGCTCCAACTTACCGATCAGAACGTCAGAAGGAATTTGATGAATGGTTTGAAGAGCTTGGAATCTTAACCGAAAAGGAAAAGAATAAGAAACTTGATCAGATGGCAAGGGATCGAGCACAATGTCATTCAGAGGCGGAACAAAGAAGATTTGTAATAGGATTGATAAATGAGCTACGACAAACTTATGTTTGCTGAGGAAAATGGCCATTATATCTTTATCGAAGGCTGCTAAGTGGTATGAGAACAATTCCTATTGTAGTATATGTTGTGGTTTCAAATATGTTGTTTTGTTTATGAAGCTGCGAATGGTCGAGTAATGAAAATCGACTGTGTGTGTGCTTACGAAGATGTTGCAATTTCTGGCAGCATGTGATATGGTTTCACGGACATAGTAGAAAAGTAAATCATGGAAAAACAAGAAATTTTCAATAAGGTAGCAAAACATCTACTAACTCAGAATAAGAGATCAATAGGCTTGAGCCTGGGCCAAAACTATTGCATGTATCGTGGATAATCTCAAAAACAAAAAATGAATAAAGAAAAAAACAAGATCAAGAAAGACCTATTATTCGAAAAAGCTAAAAAGATTTATGTCGAATGTGGATCCTATAAGGAAACAGCCAAAAGAATTGGACAGCCTGAGCGTACTGTTTCTCGCTGGTTATCTTCTGAAGACATTAATCAAAAATATAGGAATAAGATTCTCTTATCTGAAGCTAAAGAGGCCTACCTCAAATATGGTTCTTATGCCAAAGTTGCTAAGCAAGTGGGGAAGAGCCCAGACCTTATATCATCATGGTTGAGAGCTGAAGGGGTAGATAAAGAATATAGAAAAAGCATTCTGTACCCTAAAGTCAAATCTCTTTATGAGGACAAGCATAATATAAAGGAAGTGTCACAAGAGCTAGGTGTAAGTACAGATCTCATATCGGAGTGGTTACACCTCGATGGAGTTAAGGTTTTGCGACGCGGCGAAACTTCTGAAGAAAAAATTCGATTAATGAGAAGTTTATACGAAAAATTCGGAAGTGCAAATTTTGTGGGATTGAAGATGGGGTGTAGACCACATCTTGTTTTAAAGTACTGTAAGGACTTGGTTCCACCACATAGGAAGAAAAGATCATTTTCTAAAGAAACAAAAAATAAAGTAAAAAAACTTAGGGAAGAGGGCATGTCATACTCAAGTATTGCAAAAGAAGTTGGTGCTTACAGACCCTCAGTATGGTTGTGGTGCAATGAACAAAATAAATAATGGTCTAGGCATTATCAATGAATGACTTTGTTGAACTTTGCAAGGCCTGGCATAAATGAAGATATCCTCCATAGTAGCTGTTTCTGAAAATGGCGTAATAGGAATTGATGGAAATATTCCCTGGGAGATATCTGAAGATCTTAAGTTTTTTAAAAAAACGACAATGGATCATCCTATCATCATGGGTCGTAAGACACATGAGTCTATTGGGAAGTCTTTGCCTGGTCGTGTAAATATTGTGTTGACAAGGGACGAAAATTACTTACCTAAAGATGGAGCATTAGTTGTGACAAGTATGGAAGCGGCTCTCTCTTTATCTGAGGCTTTAGGCGTTGATCCTTTTATCATAGGAGGCTCCCAGATATACAAGCTAGCAATGCCTCACATTGATAGAATAATAATGACATTAGTTCGCAAAGAGGTTAGTGGTGACACATTCTTTCCTTGGTTGGCTCCGAGCGAATGGAAAAGTAAAATTATTGAAAAATTCTATTCAGAAGATATGTCATATGATTTTATTGAATTGAGTAAAAAAGGAAAGTAATATGTCTGATGATGAACTTAGGATAAGAGAATCTATTGCTTTATGGATAGAAGCAACTTGTGGTGTACTTGGTTTGGATTATCACCTACTACATTTAGCAACCCAGATACGCAATGGAGATGATTTGACATACTTTAAAAATGTTAATATTCGAGTATTTACTCCTGAAACTGGTTTTGAGAATGATAAGATTCAAAAGGTAACATCTGGTGATACAAAATTGCAATATTGTGATTGTGAGGATCGGTATTGAAAGAAGAAATTTTACATGTATCGTCTGGTCTTTGGGATGCGAGAACAGCTTGTGGTAAGGATGCTTTTGATGTCACTTGGCCTTCAGGAGAACATAAGCCAACCTGTAAAGATTGTCGAGACATAACAAGAGCACAAGAGCGGGAAGATTTACATGAAGCAATAAACATGATCTCAGAGGAAGTCGGTTGCGAAAAAATTTGGAAAAAAGATCATAAGAATATGGCTTCTTATATTATAAACAGAATAAAGACAACAAAATATATTCTAAAAGGACTAATAAAAAATGAACAATACTGAATCCGAAGTTACCATTCCTGCATCTATCGCTCACAAGATTTCATACCTACAGCGGGCATATGCAGGAATGGGCATTGCCGCAGATAAGGAAACCAAAGAACTATACAAGGTTATCGCTGATGAACTGGAAGTGGTCGAATCATTAGAAAATGACATACTAAAAGATAGGTTGTCCAATTCTGAGAGAGAGTTGATATACTATAAGAAGGCTCGTTATCTAGATGGTTTGTGGAAAGGTATTTTCTTTTCTACAATCGTTTATATTGTCACAATTTCTTTAATAATGCTTGCACTTTATTACATATTATGAATTCACCAACTATGAAAGAGATCCTTGAGTCTTGCGAAAGAAATTCCAAGGTTGTTGCCAAGTGGCCGCGTTGGATGCGTGATATGTCTGGGATTAAAGACTATATGTTGGATCACTTTGTTGAAAGGATTATATTAGAAGAGAATGATAAAAAAAAGATATTACAGAAAGAGAAAGAGACCATTTGCTAGACATAATGGTCGATTTATATTAAGCAATGCAGAGCATCGTTGGATAGACAATGTGTTGAAGAGGTATAGGGAAAGAGTTAAAGTGGACAAAGAGGCTGAAGCTAACAACTAGAAATCTCTCTTATAGTTGTTAGTGAAGAATGGAATCTGAGAATATAGGTTCCTACCCATTTATGGGTTATGGGGGTGAAACGCCCGAAGCAAAAGTCCGATTTGGCGCCGTAAGCGTCTACTTTTATAATGGATGATAAATCACAAGATCTTATAGATGCATACAATTATTCTAGCTATCATTCAAAATTAGTTAAAGTAAGTGAGTGTGGGTGCTTTTATTGTCTATCCATGTTTCATGGCAGCTCTATTACAAGTTGGATAGACAATAAAGACACAGCGCTATGTCCAAACTGTGGTATAGATACAGTTTTGCCAACTTTAGACAATATCCCAGCAAATAACAAAACGTTTCTCAAATTAATGTATGATGAGTGGATTGGTAGAACAGTATGAAAATAACAAAAGCAAAATTATTATCAAAAATTGAAGATGATCTAAAAAAAAGATACAACTTAGATGGTGAAGTATGGATAACATCATCGACTTCACATATTCGCACTAATGATTTCGATCCAAAAGATACGATTTTATACAATAATTTTGTAATAAATTCAAAAATATCATTTTCTGGTTTGATGGAAGCGATTAGGGAGGACAATAGAACATATGGTGTTCCCGTGTTAGACGAAGTTGTACAAATAGTAGCTCAATCTATAGCATTGTCTAGTGGGTATTACTTTGATGATTCTGGTGTAATGCGAAAAAAGAATGCATCTGACAACCATATTGAAAACAAAGGCAAATCATTAGATGAGATAATTGCTCCTCTAATTGAATTGCAGTCAGATAACAAATCTTATAAAAAGATGATGAGATCAAGATAGTATGTACAAGCAAGTAATAGTAATGAGAAAAGATCTTGGGATGCGAAAGGGAAAAATGATTGCACAAGGTGCTCATGCTTCGATTGGTGCACTTCTAGACAACAATCTTCAGGTAAAAAAAGATTACTTGCGTATCAAAACAGATGATCATTTGCTTGAATGGTTAATTAATGGTGGAACAAAAATATGTGTTTACACAAATTCTGAAAAGGAGATGTTAGATATTTATAATGAAGCTCGTGACAAAGGTATTCCTAGTACATTGATAACTGATTTAGGAAAGACTGAGTTTGGTGGAGTTCCGACAAGAACATGTTGTGCACTTGGGCCATGGGATTCTGATAAAATAGATAAGATAACTGGTCATTTGAAATTATTATGAAACGAAGAAATTTTTTTAGTTTATTGGCCGCCGCCCCAATCGGTTTATCGACGCTTGATGTTTCGACTGCATTTGCTTCTGAAAATAATAATCAACTTACTTCGGAAATAGTAAGAAAGACCCGAGAAGAGTTCGAGGACAGTCGTTTGGTTGATAAGTGGAAAAAGACGGGGTTGCTTAAAGGTTTGGAAAAATCAGAAGAGACGAAGATGGCAAGATGGCTTGAGGGCTTGTGTAGAAGTATAGTCCTAGATACAAACTATCCCCGTGCTCTACCATTATCATTGTCTGTTGGAAAATTTGTCCTTCCAATCCAGAGAAGGGTTAGGTACTGGCAGTTATCTTTAGATGATGGGTGGTTACTTGTTGATGGTAGAAGATTTGAAACTATTCTAAACTTAATGAGTCGATATTCTCTATATGACGACTTTCCTCACTTAAGATGTTCTTATGAAGTAGAATTAACAGTATGCATTTCAGAAGATATACAAACTTTTGCCAAACTTAAAAAACATTCTTTGATGAAATCTGTCGAAAAATAATAAACACATAGGCCTTTGTGTGATAATGTTTCTACATGAATGCAAAGGCACCAGAACTAACAAAAGATAACGCTGACTTATATGTTGCAAATCAAAATTTTAATAAATTGGCAGAACTTCGATGGAAAGCTGCGGGCTATGAGTTGTCATGGGGAAAACAAGAGTTTGATGGACCCCATATGGTAATTAGAAATTCTGATGGCTCATTTTATGGGTGTGCATTAGAAGAGTTTTTCACAACACACAAGCCATGTTCTGGTCCTTATGATGAAAATAAGTGGTATAAGAACGTGGAAGTCTTGGCCAAGCAAGTTCAGGAAGACACAGACATTGTTACAATGGTTGGTGGGAAAGAAGAGGCTCGCTGTACAATCCCAGCTGGTGAATGGATTGTAAGGAATCCTAAGGGCGAGCATTACTGTGTTAGCACTGAGACGTTGAACGAAAGATACACTAAATGCGAAAATCAGAAATAAGATTTTCTCTTGTGTTCTGATCGGTTTTGTGATATCCTCCTAGAGAGAGATTGAGGGATGACTGAAAGCAAAGAAGTTCAAGACACGGTGTTGTTCGCTTTCGGGCAGCCCATAGCCGAGACGTGTTCGGCTATGGACCACACGACGGTCTACTCCGGGTGTACTCCCAAGCACCAAGCTCCTTTTGAACCTCTGACGCCAACCCGCGATGATCTACTGGAAGAGATTGACGAAGCCTGGAGGGAACTGGCCGAGGTCAGCACGATCCCTGGTGCCGAGGTCTACGCCAACCGTGGAGGTCCCCTGTGGGAAGCCATCGAAGTCCTCCGGCTTCAACTCAACCAAGCTCTGAAAGTGAAACCCAATGTCACAAGTGAAACCGATCCGGTTCTATAAAATCCCTGACCCTTGGGGTCTGTTCTCCAACTTCAGCCGTCACCCCATCACGGTCGTCGGCAAGCTTCACCGTCGCCGTCGCCGTCTTCTTTAGAGTTAGGACGCGGAGGGGTTTGTTCCTATCTGGACTTGCGAACTATGGGTGCTCCAGAAGCGGGCCTTTGTGATTGCAAGGGTGGATGCAACGGAAACATGAAGTTTCAAGGTGAGCTTTCTGGTTGCCCTGAAATCAACATTGCTCGCGTTATGTTGGAGTCTTTGACGCCATTTGAGTTTGCTAGAGTTGCCAAACGAGTAAAATTGAGGATCGACTAGATGAAATTTTTCAAAATCAATTTATCCAAGTATCACTTGTTTTCAGTCTACATTGGACGATGGAGCTTTCACTTTCTGAATACGCCAATGGATTGGCTCAACCTCTCTTGGAACGAGCGCGGATATGATGGTTTATGGAACGAGTGGGTATTTGGTCCGTTCGGTGAAATCATTCGTTATAGCGATCGTGCTTTGGCCTTAGAAGAGAGCGAATAGTATAATGGATCAGCAATACGACGAAGCAGTAATTGAAGCTATTATTTCTGGGGTTGAGAAAGAGCACGAAGATATTCTCAGACATTGTGAGAAAGAATGGTCTGACGAATGCTCCAATATTGAAACCAAACTTGATGAAACATCAGAAGAGCGTGATGATCTTGATAGAAAATGTAACGATCTTGAATATCGTATTAATGAGCTTGAGCAAGAATTGAGTGATACTTGGGACGCTTTACAAATTCGTTGCCCATCAGATCATATTAGTGGTAAAGAAACCAAATTCTTATCATTGTCAGAACATGTTTCTAACCTATGCAAAGAGCATGAGGATACTATAGGAAAGTGCGAAGATGAACGAACTATTTTAGAAAATCGGGCTTACATTTTAGAAGAAGAGATAGAAGAAGAAAAGGCTAAGACAAGCCTTTTAGAAGAAGAAATAGAGAAAGAAAAGGTGAAGACGTCGGCAACCCAAGAAGATGCAGACCCCAGTTTGGCGCTAGGCGAAGCAGTACGCGCTACACAAGACGATCCGCAGATGCGGCGCGCCGTTGAACAACTGCTCGGCTCTTACCACCGAATGATGGCGGGCAATAAAACTAAAGTATGGCTAAATGAGCAATAGTAATAGTATAAATCTTAACGATATCATTTTATGGGATAGTTTGGGGTACTTAGATGATTTTGAAGAAATTGAGGATGTAAAAAGTTATATTTCTAATCTAAAACATCTTTGTAAGTATCAGGGTATGACAGGTTATTATCTTATTTTAGGTATGCAAAAGTTTTTTATCAATAAAAAGATATCAATAAATTGTGAGGACTTTAACTGTTGGGTAGTTATGATAAATGAAATTCCAATCGTGTCTACGAACAAACTTTTTCATAATATTCTCAACACTAAAGACTTCTTTACAGAGGTGGAAGAGAACCTTAGTAAAGATACCTGGACGTGTTCAGACATCAATGGTGCACCAAAATACTATGGTGATTGTAGTCACCAAGTGTGTAGAGAACGTTCGTTTCAAGGCTCGGCTAGGCTACCTTTAGCCGGCTGCGCCTGGTAGACGCGGCCGAGAGGACCCCATGGCCATTTTGGAGATCGTCAAATACCCGGATGAGCGGCTGCGCAACGAGACCTTCGACGTCGAGCAGGTCGATGATGGTATCCGCGAGTTGGTGAGCGACATGATCGACACCATGTACTCGCTCAGCGCGGCGGGCATCGCCGCCATTCAAGTGGGCCGTTTTGAACGCATCTTCATCATCGACGGCAGCGTAGCGACCGGCGAGGAAGACGCCGAGCCGCTGGTGTTGATCAACCCGGAGATCGTCGAGACCGGCGGTGGCCTGGCCTTGTCCGAAGAGGGCTGCCTCAGCTTTCCCGGCGTATTCGTCGAGATCCGTCGACCACGATTCGCCAAGCTGCGCGCGCTGAACGTCGATGGGGAGACCTTTGAGGCGCAAGGTGAAGGGCTGTTCGGGCGCGCTTTGCAGCACGAGTTCGACCACCTGACCGGCAAGCTGATGATCGACCTTGGTCGGCATGGTCAAAAAGGAAGTCATCAAGCGCAAGATGAAGCGCTACCACGCCGAGGCGGCGCGCGAAGAGCAAGGGCAGCCCGCCTGAGCCCGCACGCCGAGGCGCTTGGCCAATCTGGCCTCGTCAAGATGAGTTGAAGCCCGCGTTCGCGGGACAAGCTTCACCGTCGCCGTCGCCGTCTTCTTTAGGATATTTATATGTCAGAAGAATTTGTAACATACTTAATCATATTCGGAGCCATTGCGCTAATCCTTTTACTATTTTGTTTATTTTTTGTATTGTTCTTATACCTTGAAAGCATTGCAGATCGAAAGGAAGCGTCTGAAAGGGAAATTGGATCAATAGTTGCTTTTCATTCCCTGTTAAGAGACCAGATCAAAACCAAGGCAGAGAAGTCAATGTGGGAATTTTCTAAAAAGGAATATGGGTATCAGCCACTTGATGATGGTAAAGTTGATAAGCCTATTCCACCAAAAGGTCCTGGTGTAAATATTGTATGAATAAACAAGAGATTTTTGACAAGGTTGCTCGACATCTATTGACTCAGAATGCTAAGAGCATTTCTAAATCAGGTTCTACGATCTCGCTGAAAGGAATTGTCTTAGCTTGTCTGTAATCAGATAATTTGAAAGCGATACGGACTCCTTGTGAGCTAAACTGATATAGGTTTCATATTTATAGTCATGAAACTGTCCAATAGCTTGTTAGAGTCGTATATTAGACAAATAATAAAAGAAGACTATTACAACATTGAGCAGGAAAGCTTCTCAATAAAGGACATTGTAAAGCTTTGGAAGTCAAATAACAAGGCTTATGATCATGACTTTGTAATGTATTCTTTTGATGAAGTTTGGCCTTATAGGGAATACACTTGGACACAGGACAATATGCGTCAAAGCTTATCTGAATGGCGAGAGACAATGCATTCGATGAAAGAAAATGGGTGGATGACAAGTAAGCCTGCCATAGTGTATGTAGAGAGAGATGGTGACGTAAAAGTTGGTGAAGGAAACCACAGACTGGCTATAGCAAAAATATTAGGAATAAAAGAAATTCCTGTAAGATTTATTTTTAGGTAGTTTCTTTGTAGTTCATTTCACCAGACTTCCATGGTGAATCCATACGACTTTTTTGATGATTTACATCGCTATTAATTCTGTCACTTAAGTACCTATTTAGCTCTCTATTGACAATTTCATCGCCTTTATCTCCAAGGTACAAAATGGCTTTTGCAAGAGCTGCTTTGGCATTTGTCATTGCATTCTTTCTATTTCTCATACCAAACCTATATGAGTGAATTCGGTTTCCAAATGATCTTTCAAGCCGATCTCTTGGAATCATTTTCATTCTATCATACATGCTTTTTGTCATATGAGGACCAATGAGCTTGACAGCATCAAATAGACCTTGCTTGCCTTCTTCAGGCAATATTTTAGTAGGTTTTTGAGCTGGTTTGCCATCCGAGTCCATCTTCTTTGATATTTCCCTCTCACGCCTCTTGAGGGCGTGTATGGTAGCAGCTGCAATGGATTCACGAATAAGGTCTCTTAGTAGACCTTCTTTCATTTTAACGCCTGATTGCTTTTCGATAGCTTTTAGTGTTCCCTTACTAAACTCTCGATTGTCTGGGACGACTGTTAGTTTGTCAGGTGGACACTTAACTTTGGTATGACTACCTTTTCCTGGCCTCTCTTTGCAGCCAGCCTTACGAAGTCTCTTCTTTACTTCGCGTGTCCCCATTTCGTCAATATCCATAACTATAACTATTTAGCTACCTAACAGATACTCACTTAAGATTTTTCATTAGTTTACAAACTCTATATGGCTCCCTTTTCCCTATCTCATGCTCAATTCTATCTGATAGATGTTCTCTACTAAATAAGAGTGAATCACAGTGTTTAGTTATTGAGAGAAAAGCCAACATACTAACTATTGACAATCTTTCTACATCTACATTTACAAGGATTTCATTAATATCTTGAAATTTTGAATTTGACATAAGTTCTTCAATTTCTTCAAAAATTATATCAACAGATTCGTCAACACTCTCCAAAGAGTATAGGCATTCTAGCCACCAAATATAATAGTCTTTAATGATAAGTTTTGCGTTATTGTTGTTATATTCATCCATAAAGTGGATTTCATTAGAGTGTGAATCACTAAAGACAACCTTGCATCTATCATCAAACCATAGATTTGTCTTTAGTAGATTGGCTAATTTTTTTGGTACATCTACTAGAATCTTTTCATCGTGTTCCTTAGAAAGCTCTATGTAGACCTCATCAACTATCTTAGTAATAGTTTTACATACCTTATTTTGCCAATGTAACGATTTCCTAACAGACAATGGGTAGTAGCACTCTAATAACCCAGTATTTTCATTTATATAATTTCCTACTTTTGCGCTCCAAAATTTAATGGTTGAAAAAAAAGGTTTTGGATTGAGATCGTTTATAAACTCTTCAGTGCTTGATACTTTCATTCGAAGGGTCCATCTTTATCTTCTGGGTTGGTGAGTAGTACGTTCTTAGAACAGGCTGGGCATAGGTCTCCATTTTCCTCTGACTTTATATAGTAAGTGCTAACGTGATCGTTTTCACAACGCCAACGTGGTTTGTCGTACCACCTATCTGGTTTCCCAAACCAAAATGTACCTCCTTCATTTTTAGCAAATAGTAGAATTTTTAGACCCATTTTTCCAAATGGGCTCAAATCCCCCTCAAAGTGCTCAATCTTCTTTTCGAGCATTTCATAGTGTCGATTTGTGGTTTCCATATCACATTTTACTATGCACAAAACTCTTTTTTATCTTTTCTTTTAAAGAGTACAGAGAAGAATCCACCGAATCTTACGCCCCAATAGACATATGTTCGTCTAAACTTCTTCATACCTTCTTCCTCAAGAATTCTGATCAATAGCTTATCTACTGCCTTTCTAGTAGATTTAGGAAGGAGCCTCTCTCTAATAAGCTGATAGAAGGAATTATGAACGAGAGAACCTCTCATAAAGTTCCTAGTATCGAATGTTGGACCACTAGGACCATCCCAGGCATAGCCTTTACTAATAGTGATAACCCCATTTTTAGAAAGTTTTATAAACTTATCTACGCTTACATCAAATCTCTTAATCTCTGTCTGAACGGAATATGTTCTATTTGTAATATATTTGTACCTAACAATCTTTCTGTATCGTATTTGGCATTTTTCGTGTAAGCACTTCATGACTATCTTTATACTTATATAAGCTATGTTTCGTTCTGTAATAAGGGAGATTCTTCTTTTAGAAGAGATTTCTCAAAAGGAAAAGATTCTAAACTTGAGGTCAGACGATGTACTTACAGTATATCATGGAACGCATGAAACCGATTTAGAGATGATTTTTGGTATAGATGCAACCAGACAAAAAACAAGATCTTATGGTGGACCGAAGCATTCTGGTATTTTTGTAACGACAGATCTTGTTACGGCATTGAGATTCGGAAAAGTTGTTATAGAAATTGAGAGTCAGGCCTCTCAACTATATGGAACCGATTGGAGCGGAGTTACTGCTGAAAAAAGAATCGCATCAGGAAAATCTGACCCTAACGAACTATGGAGATCTAGATACCCCAATAGTTTTAGACCATATTTGTCAGATTCATTGCTATCTAGCGGGGAACCACAAGCATTACTTCTTGGGCGTGTTAAGCCAGATAACATAAAAAGAATTTATTGGAAAGGTAAGTGGTATACGAGAGACGAACTTATAGAACTGTCTCCTGAATATCATAAACCATATGAAAAAACTCCTTCAAAATTAAAGAACATGTCTTTTGATCCAACAGAAGGAGATATTACATTGGATGATTTTTACAATATTGTAGAGAAAGAATTTGGGTATTCTAAAGAAGAGATTTTGAGCACAATATCTTGGAGGGCAAAAGATCCTGAAAAGCTTTTTGACCTAATTGTGAGTCTTGGGTGGAGAGACAGTGCTGCTAACCAAATTTCTCAAAACATTATAAGACATCTAAGTAAGTAACTTACCCAAGTCTTTTACCAAAAAATGACATGTTCATCACTAAAAGCTTTTTTTGAGCATCTTTTCTAGAATGCTTTACATGATGAACGACACTCATAACCTTTTCATGATTTGCTTTTAACTTTTCTATATTTACATTAGCATTCAATTTGTAAGACTTATCTAGAGGATGAAGCTGCTCATTATCTTTTGTGTGCTTAATGAAGCAGTCATCTTCTTTTGGTGGTGTTTGAGGTCTTGACTCGTCATCAAACGGTTTTCCTTGATACTTGTTTACAACATTGTTTTTCCAAAAATTCTTGGCATCATTTGAAACATTTTTTCTATCTGAAAAAATACCATTTGGAGAAACAGTATCTGCTATTGCATACATTAACTTACCGTACCCCTTCTGTCCAGCTACTGCAACTATCTCTCCAGCATTGTTGCAACCGCCAGATTTTATGTCTAGGCCAAGGGTTCCATAAATCACATCTAAAACATCTACACTTTCATCATTTAGTGATCTTAGAAAGCTTTTTGAGTCATAAAGAACAAAAAACCCATCATTATCGACCTCATAAAGAGCTAGTCCCATATCTAGAGCATCATTTATGGTTCTATCAGGCTTTTTTTCTTTTTCTAATACCTCTCTGAGGTATCCTCTAAGCATTTGACTCATAAATATAATTATGGGTCAAAACAAATATTGTATTAGTCTTCTGTCCAATTCTTGAGATAATCAGAGCTTGACCAATCTTTTCGATGTCCAACGCCTGTAACAAGCTCTGTTCCTGCTTTGTCGCAAGCATTCCACTCAGGTATATTCTCTTTTCCTGTCCTGTCACCACCTTTTGCAAACCAACCAGGCTTTAGGGCTTCAATAACTGGGGATACTGTCATCTCATTCTCAACCTCATAAGCCAAGACAGCTTTTACCCCCTTTACTCCAGAAACAACCTTGCAACGATCCATAAGGGGCATAAATGGCTTTCCCTTCTTTTCTTTCAAGAAAGAATCTCCATTTACAACAGCGATATGAATCATCATAATGCCAGGATTTATTCCTACAGCATCTTGTAGATATGAAATATGCCCAGGATGTATCGGATCGTAGCCACCAGATGTTAAAACAAAGTTGATTGGTTTAACTCTATAAACCTCTACCCATTCCTCCATCCATTCTTGGCATTCTTCTATTGTTGTAAAAATCGGTGTAAGAATCATATAGTAACATTTTACCAAAATATACTCTAATGTTTTATTTTATTAAGAAACAAAGTGTTCCAGGTTAGACTATAATAAAACATGAGTAAGGAATTGTCATTTGAAGAAATAGAAAGATATCAAGCTGGTGAAATCGCCATCATTTGGTGCCCTGCAAAATTTATAATAACAGACTTTAAGGGGGTATCTATAGCCTCTCTTAGACTTATCCCTGGAGATGAAGTACTAATTTTAGAAAGCTTTGAAGAAGTTTCTCATGGAAAATATTCTGTGTCTATAAATTATAGGGTACAATTTAGGCAGGCGCATGGTTATATCTCTTCAGCATGCATAAAGCATAAAGAAGACATAAAGAATAATGGAGAATATATGCATGTAAAAAAAGGTGTTATTGTTTAGTTTTCAACAATAGTCCAACAGCAGCAGCCTCATGAGGCGTCCACCCCTCATCATGTAACAATAAGATAAGATCCTTAATGTTACCCTTATAAGACTTTAGTGCCTGATTAGAGATTGCCTTTTTACCCACCATCCAATAATCATGTTCTTTTGAATATACTGGGGTTAGATCTAAAACTATCATTATTCCAACTCCAAATAAATGCTAACAATTCTACCTCTACTATGAACGAATCTAAGTTTGAACTTCTTCTCAATAACCTTATCTCCAGATTCAAAGTGCCAAGAGATAATTTTATCCATCTCTTCTTGAATTTCTAGTTCGCCGCACTCATCACCACTTCTGGAGACAATGATAACTTTGTTGTCATCATTTCTTTTTGAGGCATAGTTTAGAAAAAATCCTGTAGAGAAATCTGAAAGAATCATAGGTCTATAATTTTTATTGGATTTATTGGTAAATACATTCGATTACAGACAGAAGCATTTACAAAGTGAGTCTTGTCTTTTACTAAAGATCCGGCGCCTTCATGGATATGACCAAAGATATGAGCAGCTGG
>Ga0222676_1000208_pt1 | contig 23634 bp, 17 predicted proteins | sample AntAcemetagen870_FD_179815 | JGI IMG/M metagenome (GOLD analysis project Ga0222676, IMG submission 179815) | Saline water microbial communities from Ace Lake, Antarctica - #870 | ecosystem: Environmental > Aquatic > Non-marine Saline and Alkaline > Saline | place: Antarctica: Ace Lake...
AGGATTCATAAGTGGTCTTAGTTGGGATGTTGGTAAAGAGCAAGAAAAGAAAGATATGGAAGCTAGATTGAAAGATCTGGAGAGTTATGAAAAGACCTTACTAAACACAGCTAAAAACATTGGTAAGGAAGAAAAGAATGTTGGGTCTGGAAGCTTAGGAAAAGTTAAGCCCATGAAGATGGGAATATCAGATTTAGAAATAGTTGATCAAGTAAAGAAGATCGATCCAAAGAAACTTGAACAAACAAAAGACTTATTTGCAAAAACTATCAAACCAATAATTATTGGTCCTGGCGGAATCAAAGAAACTATGATGGAGATTACAGAAGCGTTTGCCAATGTAGATGTTGGATCTTTTGAAAAGATTGCAGATATGACTTTGAATATCGCCTCCATCCCCAGAGCCCTTGCAATTGTTCAACAAGAAGGCGCAAAAATAAGTAAGGACGAATTCCTTAGTCAAACAATGTCTCTCATTGATTCTGCAAAGAGTGGTTTTGATTATGTAAATAAGGCGTTTGGTGAAGGTGGAATAGGATTATCTGAGGAAGTTAAGAGTGGTTTAGCGAATACTGTAAAGGATGCTCAAACTATGTCTTCAGGACTTGGTAGTATTGGAAGTATTGGTGAAGCATTTTCAACATTGACAGAAGATGTTTCAATGTTTTCTGGCAAAGGAGCTGCTGCGAAGTATCCTGTAGTTAAAGCAATATCAAAAATGATTGAAGCAGCTAACTTGATAAATGGAGAGCTTTCTTCATTGCCAGAAATTAATATCGCTCCTAAGCTAACCAATCTTGGAAAGGCGTTAGGTATTGGTGGAAGTGGAAAGTTTACACTGAAAAGAGAAGACTTCAATGTAAATGTAGTTGTTGATGTAAAACTTGATCCAACGAAATTGGCAAATGCTGTAGTCGACACAGGAAAAGTAATGAAGGGTAATAAGGTTAGCTAATGGACTTGGTAAAAGAATTAAAAGAAGATAGTGTTTACAAGACAATTGTAAGCAAATTGAGTGAAGAGGAAAGAAAAAGTGTTGAGTCATATATGGAAGAATATATGGAACAATGGCAAACACACCTATTTAATCAGTTAGAAGAACATATGGAAGACCCAGAGTACCGAAAGGAACTTAGAAAATTGTTATTAAACAATTATGAAGGGTTGTCAGGAGAGTAATAGCTAATGCCAAATATCGACAAAAATGAAGAAGTCATCATAGTAATTGATGGCTCAGGTCCTGATGGAAAATATCAAGAGGGAGACGATATAAAGGAAGAGGTTATCGAAACTCTTGCAGGATACTTGCATTGTTTGACGAAAGATGGACGCGATGGTAATAAGTTTCAGCTATCTCCAAATGTTCAAAAAAGATCAATGAGGGATGAGAATGGAGATCCTGCACCTTTAGATGACCGACTTACTGGTGCTACAAATGCATTTGCACCAACTGCACAAAACCCAAGTCTCAGAGGAATGTCTGATAGTGGAAAAATATTCAAGCCTACTATTGGAGAGTTCTTAACAAAGGGTAAGGCGGACACATTCTTAAGAGATATTGAGGGTTCTACAGATACTTCTGGAAGATCCAATTCTCCTAATGCAACAAGCAACAAAGCTGTTCAAGCTGTTGTGAGTGCATTGGATAACAATAGGTTTTCCCCTGGTCCTCGTGGACCATTTATCAATGAAGGAACTTCTCCAAAAGTTTTTGGTAGACAGCAGAAAGAGTTTGGCAAACACAATATTGATGGTAAAGACATTCGCGCAGAAGATCTTCAAAAGATTGGTCATTCATTAATGCTTAGAGCTGCAAGAGAGATTCGTTCTGTTCAAGAGGGAGATCCCGATTCTGGAGTTGTTGGACTGGGATCATTGATTCCAGGTGCCGCACAGATTGGTGTTACTCGTGTTGATACAAACAGGGTAAGAGCAGCCGAAGTAATGGAAGAAAATTTTGGTTATGATAAAAAACCAAGAACAGATACTGAAGCAGCCATCAATCCTAACAACAAGTCTTGGGGTCACTTAAATACCCCACTAGAGCCGTTCAGTGGATTCCTGCCTATCGGAATGACAATCATGGCGCCATTGCTTGCAGTAGCACTAAGGCTTGTTACAAAAGGTTTGCTGGGCTTGTTAGCTCTAATGGTTAAGGAGAAGTCGGCAGAGATTCCTACTCGTGGACCATTTATTACTGGAGAGTGGGGAAAAGCAGATCCTCCTGGTGCACTATTTTCGTTAAAGGCTATTGGTATAAACCCAACAGAAAGAGATTTTCTTACAGCGGTAAATGCTGGTCTTGATGTATTTTTTGAGTTTAGCAAATCTGACTTTAAAAGAGTTGTTAGGAATCCACAATTCTATGTAATCTTTACAAAAAACATTATTAGGAGTGGGAATACTATTGTAAATGAAATAAAGGATGTGTTTTCTTCTGGTCAAAATCCGTTAGCGGCAGCGCAAGCATTTTTAGGGCTTATTGATGTTTTGAAAAGTTCAAAAATTATTTCTTTCTTGAATATCATGGCACAAATTGGAGATAAGTCTCTAGAGATTGAGTCACAAGGATTTAAGTCTGGAACGAAAAGGCTTTCAAGTGTTGAGAATCTTCCTAACAATCCTGCAACTAATGTTATGAGAATAAGAGACTCTCGTTCAAAAATGAGATCTGGTATGGCAACAAGCGCTACTCTTTCTAAGTTTCTATTTTCAAAAGACGTATTGAGGGCTGGAACCTTATTATCTTTTGATAGTAATCTAAATTTTGATAAAGCAATTTCTTCATTACCTAAAAATAGTGTTGCATTGAAAAAAGATTTAGATGGAAGTGGAAGAATTAAAAGAGAAACAGTCATGGAAATAGAGTCCGAATTAGATTCTGAATATGTTCCATTCTATTTCCACGATCTAAGAACGAACGAAATCGTATCTTTTCATGCGTTTTTAGATGGATTAGAAGATGCTTACGCTCCTCAGTATGAGAGCACTCAAGCTTATGGTAGAATTGACAATGTTAGAACATATGCTTCTACAGAAAGAACAATAAATGTTTCTTTTAATATAGTTTCAACTAATAAGGAAGATTTTGATGTAATGTGGTGGAAGATAAATAAGCTTACAAGTATGGTTTATCCATCATGGACAGAGGGACGGCAAGTTTCGGCTGGTGATACAAACTTTATTCAGCCATTTTCTCAACTCCCTGGTAGTACACCAGTAATTCGCATGAGGGTTGGTGACATGATTCGATCAAACTATTCTAAGTTTGCAGTTCAAAGAATTTTTGGAGTAGGTTCTGACAAAACAAACATTGTTGGAGATCATGAGTCAACTTTTGGAGATTTAAGTTTAAAAGTAGAAGAGATTCTCAACAAGAAAGAAAGAATGTTGAGAAATCCTGCTGTTACTGAAGAGGTAACAGATGGATACCAAGCAGGAGAAACTGCAATACTTCTACCAAAGAGAAGTGGTTATGTAGAGGCGCCTGAGTCCAATCCACTAAAAAAAGCTGCACGAGCCAAAGCTCTTTTTGGACAAGAACCAACAAAGAAGCTTGTTATTACAGCAAGTACAAAGGTGAAAGTTCTTACAAATGGACTGGAGCTTAAGTTGACTATGCCATTTAGTCCAAGTGGCGCAGCTAGCATAAAGCCGTATGGAGAACATCAGGTTGGGTTCTACGTAGTTGAAGTTGAGGGCGCTCAATCTGATGAAATGAAGGGAACATTCCTTGTTACGCATGATGATCTAGTACCAGATCCAATTCAATTCATTGAAGCTAATATGAATGTTGGTATCGGCGCTGGTCAAGTACCAAGTGGGCTTATTACAAGTCAATTTATTGATGATGGAAACTTAGTCGACGTATTCTCCAACCCATTCAATCCACTTAACAACTCAATCATTAGGTCTTTTGAATCAACCCAGGGAAAAGGTTTGGCAGGTGTTATTACCGCACTGACATTCAACGAATTGGCTTCCCCATCAATTGTTTGGGAAACTTCTGAATTTGGTTCCCGTGCACCAAAAACTATTAAGGTATCGATGACATTTGCCGTAATCCACGACATTGCTCCAGGACTTGATGAGACTGGGTTTATGCGAGCCATTCAGTATCCTGTTGGAAATGTTGCTAGACACATCAATGGGGACACGTATGAAGATGGACAGAGCGCTGAAGGTAAGTTTACATCTAATCATATGGACGCATCAGTTGGTCTTAGAAACCCAAATAAAAAGGAGTAAAGAAAATGTCAGTTAAGAGATATGCTAGAGCCAATATATTGGGGCTAAATAAACAATATGGAACTTCTCGATCTGTTCAAGTTATCAGAAAGGGTATTGATTCTGGACTTATAAGATTTTCCTCTCAAATTCTAAAAGAAGGTCAGAGACTTGACACTATTGCTGGTGAAGTATATGGAGATGCTCAATTATATTGGGTAATCGCAGCAGCTTCTAATATTGGATGGACAATGCAGGTTCCTCCTAGTACAATATTGAGAATACCTAATCTTTCAGATGTGGCAGAGCTTATTGGATAATGCAAAATAATGAACTAGATGATGCTGTTGAGGAGCTTAGAAAATGGTTCCAGCTTTTTTCTTTAGAAGAATTAGTTTCTGGAGATTTGGAGAACAATTTTAAATTTTCATCTGGCAACGGAAACGTAATCCAAGGATCGAACATTCCAGGTGGGCTTTCTGATTCAGGAGCATTGTCTGGATTGATTGCTCAACTATCTAAGCTCTTAGTCAATACTCAAAGAGGTTCTTATTCTTCAAATATATTATCAAAAAAAATAAAAGAGTTAGATGAGTCATTTAGTCAAGCGAACATTACAGAACCATCTAAAGGTGTTGTATTTCCAATTTTTGAACCTGAGTTTACCTCAAATCAAACTGTTGGAATAAAGGAGGTTTTAGGGGCTACAAACGATGAAGGAATAAATCATAACCCAAACTCCCCTAGTAAGACAAATCCAACAGTTGGAATATTTATGATTCAATCTTCAAGAATCGGATTGTCGAATAAGAATGGGAACGCAGTATCCTTGTTTATGAATACCATTCCTACTTTAGAGTGGTCCCGAGCGATCCCAATTGTCAATATTCGATTTCAATTCCAAAGGCCAGCAATAACTGCAAATGGAAGAATTTCCACTCCATCTATTTCGAAATTTTTAGATGGAGCAGCAAAATATAATAGTGACTCATTTGATCTAAAGCTTCAAACTGGTGTAGCAAAAGATGAGGTGTTTGATTTGTCTGGTGATAGTCAAGAGGGAATTGGAGAGGCAGGAACAGAGTTGTTTTTAATGCCACAAACATTAGTAAATGCTAATTCTTCTAATGAAGATGAGTTAAGGGCAACCCCTCTTATTGACAGATTTCGACCACTTGCTTCCTTGGTAAGCTTTGATGTAAACATAGTCCCAGCTGCTGGGATGATGGCCCACAGAACAGCTAAACTAAACTTCGTATTGCATGACAGGTCTAGATTGGCAGAGATTTCTGACTTTATTAAGTCTGGTCTTTATAATAAGACAGAGATTCTCATCGAATATGGTTGGGAACACCCAGACAAAAATAAGGGAAACTCTTTTGCAAAATTCATCAATGCTCTAAAGGTAAAAGAAAAATTTCAGATTCAAAATAACTCTTTTCAAATAAAGTCGAATGGTGAAGTTGATGTAGAGCTTAGTCTTTTCACCAAGGGTGCGGTAGATATGTATACCTCAAAGATATCCGCAGGAGCAAATGTAGCAGAAAAGAGAGAAATTATTGAAAAGCTTCAAATAACGATTGCTGAATTGAGAAAAAGGGTATTCAAACAAGATTCTAGATTTACAAAAGAAATACGTGGACAACAAATTTTAAACACAGCTTCTGATACGAATGCAGAACTTCAATTGTCAAAAGCGCTAAAGAGAGAATTGGCGAAGACCTTGAAGGGTTTAGATAGTAATCCTTCAAAGAGTGCAAAAGAGCTAAGGCAATCCCTAATTGATCTTTATGGAAAAAGTGGTAATGATGGAGAGGCTAGAGATATAAATACAAGTATTAGTAGCGCAATTAGTGATAAGATATTACTAATCAAGGGTAGAGACATTGCAAAGGGTGGAACGAGAACTCCTGATCCATTTTTATTCCTTGATGGGCTATCGGATGTAGGCGGATTGAAGGAAGGTGAAAAGGATGAGCAGTTTGTAAGCTTAGCTAAGCTTATGTTGTTGTTTGTTGTTCAGCCATTGGCTGACACTAATAAGTTTGACGATATACAGGTTCTTTACTATACCTTGAATAGTCATGCAGGATCAGGAAGAGGAACCAACATAGGAGCATTTCCTGTAGAGATATCCAACTTTCAAAAGAGATACAAAAAGGTTGCAACATCTAGACGTTCAGCAAACCTATCATTGAGAGAGATGATGAATTTTCTTTCTAACACTTATCTTGAAGATATTTCAAATCCATTATATGGATTGAGGGATTTGTATAGATACGATCCAGATAAGGAAACTGGAAATAGGAATATTCCTGTAAGAAAATATAAAAATAATCCCACAAAATTAAATGGAGTTATTGAGGAAAGAATGAAGGAGTCGGGAATTCCTGATGGAATATTTAAGCTACCAGAAGTAAGCATGTATGTAGAGTGTGTTCCTGGGCTTCCTGATAAGGATGGAGACACTGCTAGTGTTCGAGAGAGTCAAACTATTCTTAGAATTCATGTGTTTGATAAGTTGGCCTCATCATACGAATCTCAGTCATCCTTTTTGGCTGCTCAAAGAGATGAAGAGATTCAAACTCTTGGAGATATTCAGTCTGTTATTCATGGAAAAGAACCATCAGAACTTCTCAAACAAGAAGCAAACTATTTGAGAGAATTAATCAATAAGGCTGAAGAAAGAAAACTAATTCAAAGAATAAGGCCTGTTGGTGGAGATGGTCAAGAGGGACCAGTTTACAGATTTAATGGTGGACCAAAGGCGGTAAAGGCATTCGTTGCAAATACAATGCCTACAATTATTTTTGGGGCAAACAATACAGCAGTTATTGAAGCTGGTCTTCAAACAATTCAGGATCAAAAATTGTCTACAATTAACATGATCAATGCTGGAGACAAGGGAGATCTTACCCCTAATGGTGCTGGAACGAATGGTCTACCAGTAAGAGTGTTCCCAGCACAAGCTGACATGAAGTCACTTGGTTGTCCAATACTTGAATTTACTCAGGCATTCTTTTGTGACTATCAAACCGGAACTACAATCGACAACATTTATTTGGTTAGCAAAATTCAACATAGCTTTACTCCAGGAAAATTCTTGTCTTCTATTGGAATGACACCAGTTGATGCATATGGTCAATATCAGTCAATGCTTCAGAAGGTTGATGCTGCAATTACAATTCTTTCTGATTATGATGGAAGTGATGATCCAAATGGTGAATAAGTTTAGTACGATTACTTGTGGAATTCTGTATTCACAAGAATGTTTTAGGATCCGATTCTCACTTATTGGTAAAAGATACTAGTAGAGAGTGGGTCGAGGAACTTCCTGATGTTTGGACTGTAGGAGAGTCTCAGCCAGAATATGATCTTTTAGGAGTTTTAAAACTTTGCGGAACCATTCTAGATATTAGACCACCCAATAAATTTAATTTAATAATACGTCAAATGACTTTCCAAGAGAACATACCTTGGAAGATGGTTCTACCCTCTCATGAGTTTGAAAGATACGTTGAGAGCATTGTAGATAAGGTTAGAAACGCCTTTTTCCTAACTGACCTATCCTATTACAAAAAGACATTTAGGAAAACACAAAATGTTCTGAGGGCTCTAAGGCCATCTAAAATAAGAAAAAAGGTTTTTGATTACCTTATGTCTCACGATATTCCTGGAGTTAGTGAATTTGTGATTGAGAGTTTTGAGCCTGATGAGAAAGGTTATGCAGAAGTTGCAAACTATGATCCGTTCACATCCCTTTCAGGTAGACTTAAGTGGAAGTCGGGTCCACAAATACTGAGACTAAATAAAGAGCTAAAGACGCTTTTTAGGTCAAGGTATAAGCGTGGAAAAGTTCTTCAATTTGATTATGTTGCAGTTGAGCCAAGAGTGGCTTTGATTTTGGCAGGACGAGAAGTTTCTGACGATATCTATACAAAAATAAATATTGAAGTATTTGAAAACAAATTTGATAGAGACATTGTAAAGCAAGCCTCTTTGTCTGCTCTTTATGGGGCAGGTGCTCAAACACTAAGTGATACAACTGGATTGAGCGTGGATGAGTGTCAAGGTATTCTTCCGAAGATTAAGGAGTATTTCAATGTTTTTGGTATGACAAAGAAGTTGGTTAAAGAGTATCGTGATACAGGAATGATAAAAAATCATTTTGGAAGATGCCTTTATCCTGAGGATGGTGCTGGACATAAGCTTTACAATCTTCTAATTCAAAGTACAGCTTTAGATGCTTATATGATTGGGTTTAGTAAAATTATAAAAAATATTGACCCAAGAATTGTTCCAACATTTATTATCCATGACAATATCCTGTTTGACTTCCCAGAAGATCTTATTAGTGATGAAGTAATAGAAGACATAAAAAAATATGGTTCTAAGATTCCAAAAATAGGTAAACTTCTTTTGGGCTGTGATAATCTCTAGTTGTATGTTGAAGGAAGAAGAAATTGTTCAAAACTGGGATATTTTTTGCAATCTAGCAGAAAATGGAACAGGAGATAGGTCTGAGGCTATAAAGGTTCTTTTGGATGAATTGGGGGAAAGGATAGGCGAGTGTTCCTCTAGTACTAAGTCTGTTCCTGGTAGCCTTGTTGATCAGAACCTAAAGGCTCTAAAGGCTTGTATTACCCTAAATTCCAAGTTTAAGCTTGGATTGTCTAAGGAGTCAATGATTATTGTCAATTTATTTAGAAATATTGGAATGATTGGGACACTTGATGAGAAATTGATGGAGATACAAGATAGCGAATGGCATAAAAAGCGTGGAGATTTATTCAAATACAATCAAGATCTTCCATTTATGAGAACTTATGATAGAAGCATCCAATTGCTCCAGCACTTCGGTGTTAAAATCACTCCAGACGAACATGTAGCTATTTTAACAAGCGGAGGGACCAATGAAGAGTACAACAAGTACAAAGAGCCACCTTTAGCTTTTGCAACATACACAGCGCTTAGATTGGTCGCATATATGGGTAATGAGTAAATATTATTATATTTAGTAGAGTTGAGGCACCCATTTGGGTGCCTTTTCTATTTTAATGGGATAAATATTATAGTGGCGCAAATAATGAAATTGAGGGATGTTTTTTCTTTAGAAGAAGCAGGAGCCGCACATGGGTATGATTCCCAAAGACATAGTATGTCTTATTTGCCCAATGAAACGCCGAGAGGCGGCCAATCAGGCTCCCCATCTACATCTGCTTCATCGAGTTATTCTAGATTTTCTCAGAATACATCAACTGAAGATGATATTGATGATTGGATGGGGGATCCTGAAGATGAAGAGGATGTTGGTGCAACATTTGATCCTCCATACGATTTGAATCGGTGGAGATTTTATATGGACCCAGGGCATCCAGACAGTGAAGTACATGAGGGCAAGATGATAAGACAATATATTCGTACAATTTTATTAGAACTAAGAAAAGGTGAGCCAATTGGACCTCCTATCAAAACTAGCATTGGAGACTTCCTTCCACGAGGCCGCACCACGAAATACATGATGTATAAGCATGCATCATCTGGAGTTATTGTTGGTGTATCAAAGGAAGGTAGGGACTTTGTGGCTTACAACTTTGAAGATCATTTTCAGTCTAGTGGAGTAACGCTAGAGGATGCATTAGTTCAATCAGTAACATCCGACGAACTTGCAGAAGGCGAGCTAGATGAAGTGAGTGCTGTTGGTGGTGGAGCAGCAGGAAGTCCTGGTCAACCGTCTGGACAAATCCGTGGACATATTGGTCCAATGGGAACAGACAATAGAAGTCCTTACTTGAAAAAAGATAAGAAGAAAAAGAAAAAAACATCATTCAATTCTTTTGGTGGCGGCGAGGCCGAGTAAGTGCCAAGAAAGTACATTAGAATAATCTTAGAAGATCGATATTCTCCATACAGACTTTCAACAAGTTCTGAAAAGGAGTTTGAATGGTCTTTTTGGGATTATTTTGATGATGCTATAAAAATTGGACTATCAAACGAACAAGCTGGTCTTTATGCTGAAAAAGAAACTTTTGGTGATCTCTCATCTTTGAAGGTTTATGTTGGAAACAATAAAGAATCTTCTGAAATAATAAATAAACTTTATGTACTAACACAGTCAGCAGGAAGAGATGCCAAGAAAGGCCTTTCAGATCATTTCAGTAGAGAATTTCAGGGAAGAAAATTTAATGTATGAAACTTCTTCGAAAATATTGTAGTTTACTATTAGAAAGTAGTGGTCAAAATGATGAAAAAATCATTGCAATATCCAATAAAAAGTTGCCAAATTAAAAGTTTATTTATTTTATAAGTTACTGAAATCATTGAGTATTTTTAAGTAAATTTTTTATACAAAACATCTATTGTAAGTTATAATATTTATGTATCCAAAAGGCACTTTGATAGAAAGCCAGGATACTCCCGCAATCACCAAGAACGAAAGGTTGCAAATATTATGGCAAGAAAAATAAACGTAACAAAATTAAGAACAAACCTATCTCAACTAAAGGGTGAGAAAAAAGATACCAAAAAAAATAAAAAGTCAGTATTCTGGTCACCAGATGTTGGAAAGCATGAAGTATATGTTCTTCCGTGGACAGAAGATGAGGATGAAGATCCAATCAAAACCAGATGGTTCTACTTTACATTAGGTGGAGGAAAGGACGATAGAGGTTTTTGGATCAAAGCACCGCTAACCTTAAAGCAGTTTGGGGAAAGTGACCCTGTTCAAGATAGAGCCCAAAAACTATGGGATTCGGAAGACCTTGCTGACAAGGAAATAGCAAAGAAGCTGTTTCCAAATCAAACAGCTTACATCCCAGTAATCGTCAAGGGGGAAGAGGAGTTAGGTGTAAGACTTTGGAGATTTAGCTCTAAGTCTGTTCATGCTAGACTTATTAGCTTATTTATGGATTATGAAAAGTATGGAAACTTTATCGATCCAGAAAACTCAAGATGGATTGAGCTAACTGTAGAGCATGTACCAGATAAGAAAAAGCCTCTAGATAAGAAGTTGTTGCCACCAGATCCAGCATTTGATAAGTGTCCACTAAGTGAAGACCCTGATCAGATTAAGGAATGGTTAGAAAACATTCCAGACTTAGATGAGGCACTCAAGTGGCAAAAGAAGAACGCTTCGCAACTACAAGAGATGTTGGAGAATTGGGCTGTTCCTAAAAAGGAAAATGATGACGACAAGGAAGAAAAGAATAAAGATCCTGTCGAGCATACTCCAAAGAAGAAAACTTCTAAGAAGAAAGCTGATAAAAAAGAAGTCGTTGAAACTAAAGAAGAAGCTTTAGCTAAATTGAGCGAATTCATGAACGATGAGGATGACGACGACTCCGACGAGTAGATAATTAATGGAACTTAAGAGCGAAACTGAGATACTGAGTTTAGAACAGAGGCGTGCCGCTCTTGCGCCTCTGTTTTTTTATGGAGTTTATTTATGGCTAAGGCAAAGAAAAAAAGAAGTATTGATGAAATAGCGAACGGGATGATAGAACGTCTTAATAAAAAGTTGGGAAAAGGCAAACAAATATGTTTCTCACTTAATGACGGAGTGGATCCTGCAAAGATTGACAGATGGTATTCGACAAGATCTATTCTTTTAGATTCAATCATGTCTGGAAATAGGGCTGAAGGCGGAGCACCAGGAGGTAGGTACGTTGAAATCGCTGGTGCTGAATCTATAGGTAAGTCTCATATTTGTTATCAAATGGCAAGAGACGTATTGGAATCAGGTGGCGTGGTTATGTATATCGATACAGAGCTTGCAACCTCTATTGAAAACCTAAAGGCTCTTGGTGTAGATGTTGAATCAAATAGGTTTACTTACTCAAAGGTAGATAGTATTGAGGGAGTATTCGAAGTAGCTGAAGAGTATTTGAAGGAGTGGCAAGAACTTTGGAAAGAAGTTCCTATCGCAATTTTTTGGGACTCTATTGGCGGAATCGGCTCTAGAAAGGAAGTTGTTAGAGCCTATGACGACGAGCAGATGGTTGGACTTAACGCAAAACAGATTACAATGTGTTTAAGAAAATTTACTCCACACCTAAACGAGTCTGGTGCTTCTTTCAATATGGTAAACCAAGAATATGATGTTATTGGTGCAAACATGTATACATCAGAAAAAACGAAGACAAAGGGTGGTAGTGGAGTAAGGTATTGGAGCAGCATACGTATTGGTCTTTCAAAAGTAAGAGATGTATACCCAGAAGACATTAAGAAGTCAGAAGCTAGAGACAAAGGAGTCCCTGCTTGCGGTATTCGAGTAAGGGCAAAAACAAGAAAGAACAAGATCGCTGCTCCACATAGGGTTGTGGAATTTGATATTCATTTTGGAGTTGGAATTAAGGAACACATGCCAATCTGGGAGATGTTTATAGATCAGGTGGATGGAATTACTGTCGGTGATAAAATATACATTTTCAAAGGAGGTGCATACAAGACGATTGAGACATTTGATGCATCAACTGGAGAGTCATTGAACAAGGACTCTTTTAGGCAAAAGAATATCGAAGAAAAATTAATGGTAGAACATTTTGAGACAATAACTAAGCCTTGTTTGTCAAAAATAATGGGAACCATAATGGATCGAAGCAACAAGGAAGCTAGCGAGTACGATCCTGATACGGATGATGCTGATGAAGGTGAGGATTCAGAAGAGAACATTATGAAGGAGTTAGACGTATGAAAGTTCGTGTAACAAAGGTTCATGGGAAAGCAAAGATGCCTGTTCGGGCATATCCTACAGATGCTGGAATGGATTTGTTTTACTGCCCATCAGATGAGAGAGACTGGGGTAAAGCAATGAAGGTCGGTGCAGGGGAAAGTCGAATTCTTGGAACTGGGTTGAAAATAGAAGTACCAGAGGGGTACATGCTTGAAATAAAGAACAAGAGTGGAATTGCATCAAAAAATCACTTACTTGTTGGAGCCTGTGTTGTTGATCGCAATTACGATGGAGAAATATTTGTAAACCTTAACAATGTTGGTCGACTTACAACTTCCATCGTTGCAGGTCAAAAAATAGCTCAAGCCGTATTTGTAAAGATTGAAACAGACGTTGAGCTTATCGAGAGTGATTCTATTTACGACTCTGAGACGGATCGAGGAGACGGAGCACTAGGAAGTACCGGCGATACCTAAAATACTTTAGGAGACGAATTCCGAGCTATTTATTTGGCTCGGAATTTTTATATAAAAATCTTGACAAATTGCAGAGAAGATGTTAGCTTCTCATCGAGCAGGTAAGTAAAATGAATAAAAAGATATTGATTGTGGATTCCATGAACCTCTTTGTGAGGCATTATATGGCTAATCCTTCTATGGATAAGAACGGAGATCTTTCAGGTGGGACTATCGGATATATAAAGGCGTTATCTGCTCTTGTAAACAGGCACGTACCAAGTGAAGTGTATGTCGTATGGGAAGGTGGAGGTTCACCACGCAGAAGAAAGATATTCCCAGAATACAAGGCAAATCGAAAGCCTGCAAAAATGAATAGGTTTTATGGAGACGACATTCCTGACACCGATGACAATAAGAATAAGCAGATACGAATGCTTATTGAGTTACTTAAGTGGTTGCCAGTTAAGCAGTTGTATGTAGATGATTGCGAAGCGGACGATGTTATTGGGTATATGTGTAAGAAGATATTCCAAGACGATGAAAAAACTATAGTTTCTTCTGATAAGGATTTTTATCAACTTCTTGATGATAAAACAAAAATTTATCGACCAGGAAAAAAGGTTTTTGTAAATAAACAGGATGTAATAAATGAATTCAGTATATCTCCAGATAACTTTTGTGTAGCAAAGGCTTTTTGTGGAGATAGTTCTGACAATATTGATGGAGTGTCTCGTGTTGGATTTAAAACTTTGGCAAAACGTTTCGATATGATCAACGAAGTAATTACTATTGATGATATTTTGGAAGAAAGTAGAGAGCAAGTAAATACTGCGAAAAAGCCTCTTGTTATGTATAAAAACATAGTTGAGAGTGAGAAGATAGTCAGACGAAATATGGACCTGATGGTTCTTGATGATCGATTACTTAATCTCAATCAGGTTCATTTGATTTGTAGAATCGTAGAAGAGTACAAACTAAAAAACAACAAGATCAAGTTTTGGAAGAAGTATTTAGACTTCGACCTAGACGGTCTCGATGTAAATAGAATTTGTGACTCTTTCAATCATCTTACATTTACTTAAGGAACAATATTACAAATATGACAACAGATATGGTAGACACGACAGATGACTCTGTTAGCGGTCCTTCTTTCTCTAACTATGGAGAAGATTTTCAAGAAAGAGTAATCCAAGCATTGCTGATTGATACTTCTTGGGCAGAGCAAATGGTTGATATTATCAAGGTGGAGTACTTTGATTTGGCTCACTTTCAGCTCTTAGCAAAAAAGTATTACGATTATTATGCAAGATATCGAACTTTTCCAACAATTCCCATTCTTGCTGGGATATTAAAGGAAAATCTAGAAAAATCACAAGAAGGTATGTCAACGGCTTTATTGGGAAAAATCATTCCAATTCTATCAAAGACAAAAAAGACACCAGATCTATGTGATTTACCATTCGTAAAAGAGAAAGCGTTAGATTTCTGTAAAAAACAAGCAATGAAAGAAGCTCTCTTTAAGAGTTCTGAGTTGATTATGCAAGACAGATATCCTGAGGTTATGGAGATAATGAAAATAGCTTTATCAGCTGGTGATGAAGTTGGTATTGGTCATGACTTTAGTGAGGATAGAGAAGCAAGATTTCTAAGCACGAAACGGTCACCTATTCCTACAGGAATCCCAGAACTTGACAAGAAAGAAGTTTTAGATGGTGGATTAGGAAGAGGTGAGCTTGGCATATTTGTAGCCGCCCCAAGTGTAGGCAAAAGCCATTGGCTTGTTCAAGTTGGAGCAGCCGCTCTAAAAGCTGGATTCAATGTATTGCATTACACACTGGAGATGGGTGAGGAGGAAGTTGGACGCAGATATGATGGTTGGTTTACAGGAATAAACAATAGAGAGATTGCTGAAAATAAAGACTTCGTTAATCGATGGTATGAAGAAAATGGGGAAGATCTTGGTAGATTGATGATCAAAGAATATCCTTCATCTTCTGTTACAACAGCAACTTTTCGCGGTCAAATGCAAAAGTTGGGATTAAAAAAGAATTTCTGGCCAGATCTTGTTATTGTTGATTATGCTGATGAAATGTGTTCTATCAAGCAATTTGATAGTAATAGCTCTAGGCATGAGTTCAAGGCAATCTATAGAGATCTCAGAAATATTGGTAGAGAATGTAGTCCCAAATTTGCTGTATGGAGCGCTTCGCAATCAAACAAGGAAGGTTCTAGTGCTGAAATTGTTACGGGAGAGAATATGAGTGAGTCTTTCCGTAAGCTAGATGTACCTGACTTTGTTTTTACAGGGGCTTGCAAGCCTAAAGACAAGTCTAAGGGGGTATTGAATGGTTTCACTGCTAAAAATAGAAATGGTCGAGATGGGGACATTCTACCAATGAGAATTGATAAGAAAACTTCTAGATTTGAAGTTATATCAAAAGAAGAGTTTGCGGCAGTCTCTAGAACCTCGGAAGACGAAGAAGACGATATGAAAAGAAGGTTGAGAGATCAATTTAGAGAAGAGAAGAGACAAGTTAAAAAAGATGAGAAGATGAGACTTAAAGAAGAGAACAAGGATTCTCAATAATATTTATTGAGGTGTCTAATCCAAACCATTACATAAATAACAATATGTCAGATCTAGATTTCGATTTTGATGATGAATACGACTATGCTGATAGTGGTGATGGTGATTATGAGACTGAAAGGACAAAATGTCTAAAGTGTGATGGAACAGGAAAAATTCCTCTTTTTGTAACACTTTCAAAATGTCCTGCATGTCAAGGTTGTGGTGAGATAGTGAAAATTACTTCACAAAATTCTGATTACGAATACTATGATTGAGCCCTTCAAGATCATAGTTAATCTATACCCACAAACGGGACACAAATTTTCATACTCTAGTTTATTATTTCTTTTGGCTCAATAAAGAAATGGTGCAGAAAACTTTTACTCAAAAAACGATATACAAAACAGGCTAAAATGACATTTAAACTTTCAGAAAAATTCTCAAGCAAATATAAAGGCAAGCAACCTAAGTGGGGATATGGCGATCTTTCATATTTTACTTACAAAAGGACATACTCAAGATTAACATCAGAAGGTGTTCAAGAAGAGTTTTTTGATACTTTAAAAAGAGTTACTGAAGGTACTTTTTCAATTCAAGAAAAGCACTGTAAAACAAATGGTCTTCCATGGAATGCATATCAGGCACAAAAAACTGCTCAAACATTTTTTGAAAAGATGTGGAATTTTAAGTTTCTACCTCCTGGTCGCGGACTATGGATGATGGGAACAGAAATTGTTGATAAAATCGGAAGTGCTGGGTTGAACAATTGCTTTTCTGGAGAGACAGAGTTTCTTACAGATTCTGGTGTTAAGACCTTCATTGAAGCAGTTGGAACCAAGCAAAAAGTATTGTCTTCTGAGGGGAAGTGGGTAGAGGCTGAAGTTAAGGAGTTCGGACAGCAAAAGCTTTACAGGCTAACTCTGTCAAGGCAGGGTGTAAAGAAGGACATTTTTGTTACAGGTGATCATATTTGGTTTTCAAGAGACCGCCGAAAACCCTATAGAAGTAGCGGTTGGAATGAGTTTAAAACAACAGACCTGCGACCAGGGATTCACAGGCTTCAATACTCCTTTGGACAGGGAGTCAAAAACATTGATCCATCTCCATTTGGAATTTCTCATGGGTTTGTTTTTGGAGATGGGTGTAGAAGAGGGGACAATAGAAACTCTGCTGTTGCAAATTTGATCGGTGAAAAGGATAGCGCTTTAGAAAAATATTTTGAATTATGTCCAAGTAGACAACTAGAACATGCTGATGGTAAAGAGTACTATTGTATTCCTAACTTTTTCAAAGATAAGCCAAGTATCTCTGAAAACAAGACATATCTTTTTGGTTGGTTAGCAGGATATTTTGCGGCAGATGGTAGTTGTAAAAAAGATGGAACGGCAAAAATTTCTAGCTCAAGTCATGACAACATTCTTTTCGTAAGAGATGTGTGTTCGGTGCTTGGCATTGGAGCCTATTCTATTCAAGAAGAAGATAGGATTTCTAATCTAACCAACAAACCTCACAAAATGTATCATATTACGTTGATGAGACAGCATTTGAGTGAGAAGTTTTTTCTTATCGATGAACATAGAAAGAATTTTGTAGATGCTGGAGGAAGCGACATTAAGTCAAGGCATTGGATAGTAGAGTCTGTTGAAGAAACAGATCGATTCGAAACTGTTTATTGCGTACAAGTTCCTGACCGGAACTGCTTTACGCTTTCAGACAATATTTTGACGCATAATTGCGGATTCGTTTCGACGAAGGATATTTCCATAGATTTGGCCGCCCCATTCGCGTGGGCTATGGACATGCTCATGTTGGGAGTTGGAATTGGGTTTGATACAAAAGGTGCAAAATCCATAACAGTAAAAAAACCTAAAGATAATATTGTAAATTTCGAAATACCTGACTCAAGAGAGGGATGGGTTGATTCTATAAAATTGCTCCTAAACTCTTATCAAGGAAAAGATTCAGTTACATTTTCATATGATCTAATAAGGCCATATGGAGCACCGATTAAAGGATTCGGCGGGCAGTCAAGTGGACCTGATCCTTTGGAAGATCTTCATAACAACATTAGGGATATCTTAGATGGTCTTATTGGGGAAAAGATATCATCAGTAGCAATTGTTGACATAATGAACTTTGTTGGAAAGTGTGTTGTTGCCGGAAATGTTCGTAGAAGTGCGGAGCTTGGAATTGGAGAAATTGATGATAGAGAATATGTAGAGATGAAAGATCCTACTAAGTTTGGAGAAGAATTGGGTGATCGTCGTTGGGCGTCAAACAATTCTGTTTTCGCTTCTAGCAATTCAGATTTCGGACTAGTAACAAATAATATTATTAGCAATGGTGAGCCAGGACTTATCTTTTTAGATAATGCTCGGCATTATGGAAGAATGAAAGATGGATGGGTGTCATTTGAGTCAGAAAGGTATGATGATGTCGATGGATTCAATCCTTGCGTTACTAGTGATTCTTGGATCAATACAAGCATTGGTCCTAAACAAGTTTCTGACCTAGTAGGTAAGGAATTTTTAGCAAAAGTTAATGGAAAGAATTACAAAACATTATCTTCTGGTTTTTGGAAAACAGGAAACAAGAAAGTTTTCACACTAATAACTAAAGAGGGTTATGAGGTCTGTCTAACTAAAGAGCATAAAGTGCTAACGGATGATGGAGTTTGGGTAGAAGCCCAGGATCTAAAGAGTAATGATAAGGTCGTTATTCACAATCATCGAGAATCATCAGATTGGGGTACGAAGAATGATGAAGATCAGGGTAGTGGATACTTGATGGGTCTACTTGTTGGAGATGGCACCTTTGTAAAGGGAAGGCCGGTATTATCTGTTTGGAGTAAGGGCAATCCTGGTTTTGGTGGAATATTAGAAGCAGTTGAAAAGGCATCTGAAAAACTTGGTAGACGAAAAGACTTCAATGGGTGGGGATACATTGAGGACAGGGAAGAGTATCGATACTCCCTTAGCTCAATTGGTGAAATCTCAAAAAAGTATAACTTAAATAAAAATAAAGTTATTTCAAAAGAGATTGAGGGATCTTCCTCATCCTTTTACAAAGGTTTTCTTAGTGGGTTGTTTGATGCTGACGGATCAGTCCAAGGTGCTCAAGAGAAGGGAGTTAGCATTAGACTCAATCAGTCAGATCTAAACAGGTTAAAGACTGTGCAGAGAATGCTTTTGAGATTGGGCATATTTTCTTCGATATACAAAAGAAGAGATGAAGGATATCGAAGTATGCCAGATGGAAAAGAAAATTTTGACTTAATTATTTCTGGTCAAGATATTGTCGAATATTCGGAAAAAATTGGATTTAGTGATTTTCATAAGTCTAAACTTTTAGAATCTAAAATAAAAAATTATAAAAGAAAACCAAACGAAACAAAGTTTATAGGAACATTTGTGGAACTTGTTGAAGGTGATTATGAAGATGTTTATGACGTAACGGTAGATGAAGTTCACGCTTTTGATGCAAATGGAATATACGTTCACAATTGTGTAGAGCAAAATCTGGAAAATCATGAATTGTGCTGCTTAGTAGAAACACTTCCAGCCAATCATGACTCGCCAGAAGAGTATATTGAAACATTAAAATACGCCTATCTTTATGCGAAATCTGTCACCCTTGTTCCAACTCATAATGAAAAAACAAATGCTGTTATGATGAGGAATCGAAGAATTGGTTGTTCGATGTCCGGTATTCAACAAGCATTTAAGAAATTTGGACATAGTTCGTTCTTGAATGATTTTTGTGACAAGGGATATGAAGCCATTCGAGGCTGGGATAGGGTTTACTCAAGGTGGTTAGGAATACCCAGATCAATCAAGATGACCACGGTTAAACCCTCTGGTTGCCAAAGAAAGGACACTCTTATATCTACAAGTAATGGTCTACTGTCACTGGACGAGATCGGAGACACTCTTGGATCAGAATGGCAAGATCACAAAATGGACGTAATGTCTGATAAAGATAGCTTTGAACAATCTACCAAATTTTATGTAAATGGTTTTGTTAAAACTAAAAAAATAACAACATCTGATGGTGTCGAACTTGAATCTTCACATAATCATATGTATCGAATACTGGATAGTGAAAGTAACTACATATGGAAAAGAGCAGATGAGATGTCTGTTGGTGATAACTTAGTAGTAAAGTTGGGAACACAATTTACAGAAAATGTTCCGAGCTTACTATCTTTAGATGAGTCAGAAATAGCTTGTAATGCTAAAGAGATAAGAACACCAGATAAGATGAGTGAAGATTTGGCGTGGTTCTTAGGTCTTGTTTATGGAGACGGATCTATTCACAATAAAGGTGTTAGAATTTCTTTCAATAGAAAACAGCCAGCCCTATTAGATTGGGTTATCGAATATGTCAAAAAAGAGTTCGATATAGACAGCTATATAGATGACGGAAATACTCTTTATATTAATAGTACTACCCTTTTATCTTGGATGGAAAAGAACAGTATTTTAAAAGCCTTTTCTAGTGATATTCAAGTACCAAGAATTATCAGGGAGTCTAGAAAGGAAATTGGAATAGCTTTTATAGATGGTTTTTGGAGAGCTGATGGAGGAATGCACAATTTATCTAATTGGACAATGTGTTCTGTATCAGAAACATTTTCTAGACAGATTTTACAGTTGTGTAGAGCTGTAGGGTTTAACGTCAAAATAAAGAGTGCTGGTCCTGGTGGTTTAGGGTCTAAAGATAGATGGATTGTTCAAAATAGAGATATTGCTCCAAACAGATATCAGTCTAAAGATTTCAAAAGTAGATTTTGGAATGATTTCTGGCTAGATCCTATTGTTTCAATTGAAGATTCTGAATGTGAAACATTCGATATTGAAGTTCCTGAAGGAAATACGTATATTGCTAATGGAGTAGTGAGTCACAATACCGTTTCTATCTTGGCTGGAGCCACACCTGGAATTCACTTTACTCATGATGAATTTTATTATAGGACTGTACGTTGCAGTGCATCCTCACCACTGATCAAGAATCTTATAGAAGCAAATTATAGAATTGAATTTTCGGCAACAGATAGTAAGATACTTAAGAAGTCGATTAAGGAAGCTGGTTCTGAAATTGGAAAAGAAGAATCGGAAAATTGGAAAAAATATATTGATATTAATAGTATTAAGCCAATAGGTGTTACAAGTGATAGTATTTTTGAATCCTTTGCTAGTAAGGGTGGAACAGTAGTTGTCTACTTCCCAGTAAAAGAAGAAAACTTCACAAAAAGTAAGTTTGATGTATCTGTTTGGGAGCAGGTTCTAGCAGTTCGAGAGATGCAGCATTATTGGTCAGATAATGGAGTGTCTTGCACAGTAACATTCAACAAGGATGAAGCTAAGGATCTAAAAAGGGTTATTGAATTCGTTTCACCATATGTCAAGTCATTAAGCTTTTTGCCACTAACTGATCACAAGTATGAGCAAGCACCATATCAGGAAATTAGCGAAGAAGATTATGACAAATATTCTAAGCAAATCAAGCCTGTAGATTTTGGAAAATCAGAAGAAGCAGATATATCAGGCAGCAAATTTTGTGACGGAGATCAGTGTGAATGGTCTCCATCAGACGATATTGAATAGAAAAACTATTGTATATATATTATAATTTGCCATGCAACAATATTTAGATTTACTTCAAAATGTTTTAGAAAATGGATTTATCAAAGGAGATCGAACTAAAACGGGGATGATTGAGCTTTTTGGTCCTCAAATGGAATTCGATCTTTCAAAAGGATTTCCGCTAGTTACAACCAAAAAAATGTTTCTAAAAGGAATTACTCATGAGCTATTATGGTTCTTGAAGGGTGATACCAACATCAAGTATCTCAATGATAATGGTGTTCATATTTGGGATGCTTGGGCAGGTGAGAATGGGGACTTAAACAATGTGTACGGGGCACAATGGAGAAGGTGGGAAAAATACGGAAAAGAAATTGAATTAATTAAAGTCAGAAAAAATACCAAATATAAAGACGAGCCTTTCATTGCTCCAAAAACAAATTTTATAGACATTTCTACATTGCCTGATGATAGTTTTACTGGTTTGGAATTTGCGTCTAAAAAATCAGGAAAATTTGTTGTTTTGGATAAAGTTGGAAATAAGAACAAAAATTCAATTTATAGAGTTCAATTTTTAGATACGGGCTCGATTGTTTGTGCAACTAGGCCAAACATTCGATCAGGAGCCATAAAAGATCCATATTATTTATCAGTATTTAGTGTTGGATGTTTGGGCTCAAATATTTCTCAAAAAAGAACATATCATACTAGAGCGTATAATATGTGGCAAGCAATGATGGCGAGATGCTATAACAAAAGTCATCCAAGCTATCATCAGTATGGAGAAAAGGGAGTTTTTGTAGATTCTTCATGGAAATGTTTTTACAATTTTATTTCAGACCTATCTACACTTCCATTTTTCCAAAAATGGGTTGAGAATCCTGGCCTTTATCATCTCGACAAAGACTACTATTCTTCTAACATATACTCTAAAAAGACTTGTATTTTTTTAAGTCGGGATGAGAACCATCTTTATTCTCAAAATATGCCGATTGAAGTTTGTGAGGGTGGAAAAAGTAAAATCTTTTTATCTCAAAAAGAATTTTCAGAATCATATGGTATTGATAGTAGAAGAGTGTCGGAACAAATTTCTGGTATCAGATATTTTGACAGAAGCTTAGAAATAAGGCCTTACCAAACACCAGAAGGATATGTTTTGAGATACAAAAGGTCTATCGACCAAATCGCCAATCTAATTGAAGAAATTAAGACAAACGCAAATAGTCGAAGAATGACTGTTGTTGCATGGAATCCTGCCGACATTCCTAAAATGGCGTTGCCGCCTTGCCATTGCTTATTTCAATTCAATGTACAAGATGGAAAGCTCAACTGCAAGCTATATCAAAGAAGCGCAGATATGTTTCTTGGTGTTCCTTTCAATATCGCGTCTTATGCCATGCTGACAATGATGATTGCGCAGGTCTGCGATCTTGAGCCAGGGAGATTTATTCACACATTTGGATCTGCTCACATTTACCAGAACCATGTTGATCAGGTAAAGTTACAACTATCTCGGAAACCCCACCCATTACCAACAATGAAGATAAATAAAGACATTATGAATATTGATGATTTTAAATATGAAGATTTTGAATTGGTAGACTATCAACATGAAGATGGTATTAAGGCACCGATAGCTGTATGAGTAAGTTAGAAGAAGAAGAAGAAACAGGTTGCTGCCCTCATTGTGGAGGTGAGAGTGATGGCTCATGTTACTACTCATGTTACTACTCATCTCCTCTACAGACCTCCTGTAAGGATTGTAAGAGGCTGTGGAGTTATGGTAGTGGAATAGTTGTTCTTGATGAAAAAGTCGCTAAACGAAAGCGTCCTGGCATGTACTATCGATTTTGCGAGACATCCTCGGCAATGGGAGCCTGGCACCTACATGAACCAACACCATTTGGTGAAGATCATAAGCCAAAGTATGGTGGAGGACTTAATACCAAGACATTGTGTGGACTTAACGCTGCTTGGGATATCCGCACAGGGGTAACATTAAACAATATTATGGATGAAAGCAATGGACCTGGCCGAACTTGTCGAAGTTGTCGTGAAAAATTTTTAGAATAATTGTATCTAAAATAGGCAAAATATGAGTATTTAGCTGTAAATCAGCATAAA
>Ga0222676_1000210_pt1 | contig 23556 bp, 18 predicted proteins | sample AntAcemetagen870_FD_179815 | JGI IMG/M metagenome (GOLD analysis project Ga0222676, IMG submission 179815) | Saline water microbial communities from Ace Lake, Antarctica - #870 | ecosystem: Environmental > Aquatic > Non-marine Saline and Alkaline > Saline | place: Antarctica: Ace Lake...
CTAAGCTTCCAGACCCAACATTACCAATGTTTTTAGCTGTGTTTAGTAAGGTCTTTTCATAACTCTCCAGATCTTTCAATCTAGCTTCCATATCTTTCTTTTCTTGCTCTTTACCAACATCCCAACTAAGACCACTTATGAATCCTGACTTTAATCTTTTTCTTTTTTCTAACTCTATTTTTAAGTTTGTCTTTTCTTCAATAACGGCTGCTGCCGTTGCTTCGAGAGCTAACTGCCTTTCTTTTGAAGAAAGGTTAGCTTTGTCCTTCATCATTTTTTTAAGAACCTCATAGTCCTTCATCTCAATAGCGTTCATCAATTGCTTGTTTTTAGAATCAGATGCTCTTCTCGCAAAATCTTCATCCATTGCAGCAGCTGAATCTTCTACATTCTGTTTAAACTCTTTTACATGGGAATTTAATCTCTTCCATCCAACATAGGTGTTAAATAAGGATGTTGATGCTGCTATTATTGCGATCACCGCAATCTCAATTCCACCAAGAACGCCAACAAATTTCATAGCACCTGCAAGACCACCATTTATTGCTCCTGCTAGTCCTGTACTTAATGCACCAAGTGACTTCTTTACCGCTCCATTAAATATCAATCCACCCAAGGCGCTTGCCGCTCCACGAAGAAATGCTGGTCCAAACAATAGTGCAGCCATGGCTAGTCCTGGTCTTGTTGTTCCAACACTAAGAAGCATTGTCCAATCTACGTTGCTCCACCACTTTTTTACAGCGCCAGACACCTTGTCAAAAGCAGTTAGGAATAGTTCGTATAATGCAGTGCCAAGTCGACTTGTAACTACACCTAATTGAGAGGCAACTTCAGTCCAAATATCACTCATAATATTTCCAGCACCTACTACACCTTCATCAAAATTTTGCTTAAGAGCTTCTCCGAAACTAAGTCCATTTTCAAAAACATCTGTTAATGATTTTACAAATTTCCCCATATAATCTATGGCGATTTTTGCTCCTGACAAAACAACTTGACCAATTGCTTTAAATGCTGTCTTCAAACCAGAAATGATTTTGCCCATTGCACTAGCTTCATCATTTATCATGATTCCAAAAACTTTCTTGAAGTTATTTAGAAGATTTCCTAATGCCTGCTGTGATGTTTTTGGATCACCAATTTCTGTAAAGAAATTTCTAAATACACGAACAACACCATCTGCCATTTTTCGAAACTTTTTTGGACTAAAGAAATCTCTCACACCTGACAAGAACTTCTTTATGCCTGGGAACATCTTTACAAATGCATGTCCAACTCTTCTACCAGCTCCCTCAGCAGCCCAAAGTGAAAGTCTGATATTTCTCATGATACCCCAGAATTCTGAAGTCCACCTCATACCTCTTTTAAGTCCCATTACAAATCGATCAAAAAATCCACCTGTACGTTGACCACTTCTTACCAGTCTCTCAATAGATGCAGATAGTTTTTGCATCGCTTCTGTTTGAGTTATTTGTTGTTGCTCTGCTGTTTGTCCAGCAGCATTTACTTCATCATAGCTTTTTGCTTGATTCTCGAACGCAAAAACAGAGTTAAGTGCCTGATCTTCAATATTTGTAGCAGTAGCTAAATAATTTCTTTCTTGACGAGTAAGTTTATCAATAGATTTTCCAGCTCTAAAGAATGACTTTCTAATCATATCAACACGAGCGCCAGGATCCTGCTCTCCAATCATCTTCATTACATCAAGATTCATTCCAAATGCTTGAGCTAAGCGAGCAGCACTATCAGCAGCATCTTCAAAGTTATCAAACTTATCGACAACACCAAGAAGGCTCTTAAAGTCTGTCCCCAATTGTCTTGCATAGACAGACAATTGAGACATTTGTCGAACACCAACAGAACCAAAGTGCTTAAGATCTTTGGCCATTTCACCCACATCACGAGCAATAACTTTCTGGGATATTCCAAACTGTGATCCAAGAGAAGTTGAGAAGTTTGTCATTGTTCTCAATGTTTCTTCAAAAGTATTTCCTGATGACATTGTAAGCTCTGCTAAAGCTTTCATTGACTCATGTGATTGACCTAAACCTTTCTCATATGCTACAAATGCTTCAGCATTCAAAGAAATTTCTTCACCAAAAGTGTTGAACGTTGGTCCCATCTCAGTGGCCAACTCTCTAATAAGATTTAGTTTTTCATAAAGATACCCAGCAGTTCTCCATACAGACAATCCAGTCTTATCAAGCTCGCCCCTCATTGATCGAGCGCCCTTAATGACATTTTGTGCCATATCATCGCCAAAATCACCGAATTGCTTACGTACATCTTCGTATGCTTGCCACAACTCGACGCCACCGCCACCACGATTGGCTTCAGCAACAAATGCATTGAACAATTTGAATGGTATTGATAAAATAGATTTTGATATACTGAATATACCTGTAACAACGGTAGCTGCCATTGAGACAACCCCCATAAGACCACGCTTTAAGAAGTCTATACCTGATGATACTCCTGTAACAAAACCAGCTGTTGCAGCTCCCCAAACACCAGCTTGCTTACCCATTCCCCTATAAGAACTTATTAAACCCTCAAAGCCCTCATCTGTTTCTTCTAAGGAATCAGTAAGCATGCTCGCCATACTACGACTTTGCTCACCAAACCCTATTGAACTATTGCTAGCCTCGTCAATCGACCTCTTTAGCTTGTTTACGCGATTGATAGACTCTTCTTTGATTCCATTGTCGCCTAAAGCTTGCCTAATTTCATTAGCAATACTAGCTTGTTCTTGCAAAAGACTATTAGTTTCCTTAATGGTCTTTTTGCGCTGATCAAGCAAATCATTCAATTGCTTTTGAATTTGAGGATTGTCTACAGTATCTGCCATTTTGAGAAGCTCTCAATCTAAATATCTATACGGATAAAAAAAAGGACCAATTATGGTCCTTTAGGTTCAAAACTCATGTGTTTAGTTCTTTCTGTACTTTCTAAGTTTCTTATGTCTTGAGGTTTTTTCGCCGTATCTTGAGGTACTGATTGATTGAGCTTCGATCTCAACATCATTTTTTCACTATCTGAAAGAGGTTTATCTTCGGCCTCTTCTGTACCATTTTGCTTCTTAATCTCTTTAGATATTTCTTCTATAAAAAATCTTCTTAGATTTACTGGTAAAGTTCTAGCTTCTTGATAACCAAACTTACCATAATAAACGAGCAAGAATATCTCACGATTATATATCTTACGATCAGTCAGGCCAAAAAAATTGTGCCCCTAAGGGCATAGCAACCTCCTCTGCATTTCCACAAGCTGGGCATGTAGCATTTTGCTTCATTATAATTCCAGGCTCATGCTTGTCCATATAGCGCCTTAGTGCTCGGGAATCACCTGCTCGCATTGTCTCAACCATTCTATTTACCTGAGCCTTATCCTTGATATCCCCAATTTGAATAATGGAATACTTCAACCTTGTTGTTACAAACGTATCCTTTACATTTCCAAGCTTCTTCATCTTATCTTGAATAATTGAAATTTCTTCCTCATCCTTTCCAGTCAAGAATTTAAAATGAATTTCTTTATTAGATATTGGTAATGTAAAACTAAAGAGGTTAGATCCAGGCTTGACTGGAGCAATGTCCTTAAGTCTCTTTAACTGTAGCTGATCTAATCTGAAATGGTTCTCATAGGAATGTTCACATTCAGAACATTTAATTTCAGCAGGATAATCTGCTCCATAACCAGTGATTCTCAAAGACACCATGATTGCATTACGATCTCCAGCAATCATGTCCTGAACATCAACACTCTTATCAACAATGCATGCCCTTAAAAGTTCTGTAATAACAGTTCCTCTCTTGATTAGAGCACGTGACGTAAGGATATCTTCCTCTTGTGCTGTCATTACACGAATATCTAATGTCTGTCGATCGTGCAATGTACTTTCTTCAGAGTAAATAATACCATTTGAAGGTAGCGGAACCGTCTCATACGGTGTTTCCTGTTGGTTTTGTCCACCAAATAAAGCAGAATTTTTTTGCTCTCTTGTTGATTCTCTCATGTCTTGAGAGGTTACTTGTGGGGATGATCCTGGGCTTGTATTTTCTTCTTCCATATATGTGATAACCTTTAGTTTCTGCGGAACCTATTCTACGAAATGATAGGCCAACAGAACTCTTTTGTTAAGCTCTTCGCTCTCTTATAAATATAAAAAATTCATTTTTTTGGAAATAATTGTTTACATCTTGCATTATGTGTATTATTCTACAATTAGATGACACATTGACAGTCAGCCCCTTGAGGGACCAAAGTTTTATTCTCCATATATGAGAAACAGTTGTACGCAAGAGAGCGAGGGACAGTTTCACTTATGGGGTTTTTTAGTTAAGTGTTGTTATTTTTGCATTCGTAGCTCAGGCTTAGGTAGAGCACCTGAGGAAATCATCAGGTTGTCGGAGGTTCGAATCCTTCCGAATGCACAAACGAGAGTTAGCCAAGTGGAAAAGCAGAGGGTCGCGCCCTTATACGGAGGTTCGATTCCTTCACTCTCGAAACTTGCAGAAGTAGCTCAATTGGTAGAGCAAAGATCATATGATCTTGGTTGGAGGTTCAATTCCTTCCTTCTGCACAATGCGCCCGTAACTCAGTATGGTAGAGTAGTCGATTTAATGAGTCGAAATGTCGTAGGTTCAAATCCTACCGGGCGCTCAATGGGAAATTAGCTCAGCGGTCAGAGCAGCTAGTATAATGAGCTAGTGTTGTCACAGGTTCGAACCCTGTATTTCCCGCAATTTACGCAGCAATCTTTCCTTCTAAATCTTCAATGTGGATCTGGTATCTTCCATTCCAAGGAACTTCAATTCCATTATCAATATTGAATTCAAAAGAAACACCTTGAGTTCTTGAGTAAAGATTTCTTCCACCAGATATATTGGGAAGTGTTTCGCTCATAACCATCGCAACATTTCTATTCAAATCATACATGGCTACAATACCATCAGATCCCTTAAATATAATAGCATCTTGCCCATACTTCTTTCCAAGGTGAACAGCTTCCTCAAAGATCATTCCTGGTATTACAAGAGCTTTTTCAGCTACTTGATTCCAAGGAGGTGCTTTCGTTTCCCAAAAACGCTTATATCCTCTTTCTCGAATATCCCTAAGGAACATGGCGTGCCTCTGCTTATTGGCTGATTTAGATTTTGCTACGTAAGCTGAAATGATGGAATATGTTTGACCATTGCCAGACATAGCCTTTATATTGGAAGCCCTAAGACTCTCCCTAATAACCTGTCTTAACAGAGTCATACTAAAACTACATATCCTTACTGTAATCTTCTAAGTATTCAAATATGTAATCATGAAAATCCCTATATACTTCTTGAATATCTTTAGGGTCTACATTCATTATTTTCAAAGTAGCTTTCGCTCCCGCCTCGGCCGCTTGACGCATTAAGTCGTAAGTAGCCATGTCAAATGATGACAAACCTTCTTCTAAGGTTAGCCTAGTAACTTTTACTCTAACCTCTTTCCCGCCAGCTGCTTCATTCATTTGAACATATGCAAACTTTTGCCCTGAGCTTTTATCGATATGACTGATGATACCATGACCTATGTTTGCACTTGAATGTCCATCAATCCCAGCTGAAAAGTTCCATCCATTTTCAAAAGAAACATGGTCTCCTTTTTTTAAACCACACTTCTCTTCTAGTGGCTTATCGAAACCATTTCCCATCATAAACACTTCTTTTAAAAGTTTCATATCAATAAATATGGCTCAACCTGTATTAAAAAAGCTTGACATGGCTTTAGGAGCCAAGGTATAATGTCTTATGAAAAGCAATCTTACTGTTGTACCAGCCTATGGAAGAGACTATACGTCGAAAGCTAAGGTTCTAAAGGACTGGGATGAGGGCAAGGACTTTCTAATCAACGATATCAGTTCTCCATACGACGGCCGATACATTAATAAGCAAGATGCTGGAAACGACGAGAGTCTACGCACAATCAATGTTCGATATAGCTCTTTACGAAAAATTATGGTGATCAACCTAAGCTAAAAGATAACTGGTTCACCGTCTTTAGGAAATAATATTTTTGCATATCTCATCATAATTCCACGGTGAGCGGTAAAATCTTCTGGTGAGTAAATTATTAGTGTGAAAATAGGTAGATTGTACAAGCATAATACAATTTCACCACTTACATCGTGCATCTTTAACTCATTTACAATTTCTAATACAATCGCTTGCTTTATAGATTTTTGAAGTTCTTTCTCTGGATCTATATTGTGAATCTCAGCAAGATCCTGAAATACTTCTGGGCAATATACCGTTTTTAGCCTTCTTGTTGTCATTTCTGCTATAAGGCTTTTATTTCCCCTCTCTATAAGAACAACAGGTGCATCAATAATTTCAATTGAACAACCAGTTTGTTCATTTACCTCGTGTAAAATGTACTGTAAAAACTCAACTGTAACTAAATTAGATTTAGTTTCAATCCTCTTATTTACGCACTCTCCACAGTGGCTTCCAAGCTCTTCTCTTTTCCATCTTTTTACATTGTTTTCGAAAAGTTGTCTTGCTTCTTTCTCGTAATTCATTTTTGGCTTCATAAAATAATGATACTAAAAATATACATACAATAAAGCACCATCCAATGTACGATTCGTACATTGGATGGTGCTTTATTAAGGTTATGATTTAATATTGAAGGACGGCCAAGTCAAATTTAATCGTCAATGCAATATCTGCACTTTCCATATTGTCATAAGCTAGTTCTCCAAAGTTAGCTTCTTTGATGAAAGCACCTTTGATGTCCCAAAGCTCGACAACAGCACCAAACGGATCAAGCATCTTAAGTTGAATATCTCGTTTGTAAAAATCAGCATAACCTGCACGCTGAGTGACATGTTCGTGAGCTAATCGAATCCATTCCATAACCTGTTGTGCACCAGATGGTGCAATCGCGTCATGGAGAGACACACTTAGTTCTCCGAATGTGTATTTGCTCGCAAGATAGCGAGTTGCATTAATGTAGTTTATTGTAAACTCTTCTGTGCTAAATGTCGGTCTTGCCGTATCCTTTAATAGGAATGCGTCAATACCTTCAATCGCTAATAACCAACGAAACTTTCGCTTCGGTTCAAAGGTATTAGCAAGCATATCTTGGACTTCAAGGACTTCTGGCATAATAAATTCTCCTTACTTACTAACTAAATAGATCATTTAGTTAATTTTATACTGTAACTCCGTTATTTGTAACAACGAAATCAAGTTGAATGAACTCGGCTGTTCTCGTTGGTTGGATAAAGATTACTCCACGAATTGTGTTGTTATCAATATCGGCTTGTGTGGTTGTGCTTGTATCGATTCTTACACGATACCTCTCAACACCCTGTTGCTCCTGTACTCTTTGCAACAATGGGTTGACCCGAGAAGAGAATCTATTAAGAGTATCCTCTCTATTTGGTTCGAATAGGAAGTTTCTACCAATTCGCTTAACTCTTCTACGAAGTTCAAGAAGAAGTCTACGAACATTTACTCGATCAAGTGCAGACTGAGCTGCAAGCAATGTCTTTTGACCCCAAACTGTAACCCCAGGACCACCAGGGAATGCTAAGATTGGGTTGATGTCTGCCTCATACAGATTATCAATATTGTTTTCATTTAGAGAAACAGCTGTCTGAACAACATGACCCATTACTCCACGAGTAAATCCTGCTGGTGCAAACCATGGGAATGATACAGCATCATTTAGAGCAAACGCCCCAATAACACCAACAGAAGGTGGTACACGAACATTCGTGCTTGTTGCCTGATCTTGAATGATCAAGTCTGGGAAGTATGCTGCTGCAAAACTTGAGTCTAATGCTCTTGCTGCAAAACTATTTACAGTGTTTTGTACATTGACATCTTGAAGAGATGATGTAACAACTGTATTGACAGTATCTCTCTCTTCAAGATCCATGATGTATATAGCGTCAAACCTATTTTCAACAACGACTATGGCTGCATCTGTGATGACTGAGTGTCTAATGCCAGGAATCGCTAATACATTTACGTCAACCTCTGAGGTGAGACCCATGATGTCTAGACCAGCTCTAACTGAACGAACAGTAGGACCTTCATCTTGGCCACGAGCTGTGAAGTTCATTTCTTCAACAATCGCCCTATTGCTTAGGTCCGCCTCATTTCTATTGAATATGTTGACACCATCAAATCCTCCCTGAAGAGGAAGTGTGAACTTAGCCAATGATCGAACACCTAATAGTGAAAGATCTGTATCTAAGTTGAATCCACGAGTCTTATTTGTTGGGTTAGCAACAATGTTTCCAGTTCTAACATAAGACCAGTCTGTAATTGTTTTCAAGTCAGCTTTCCCAGTAGATGATGTAACAACCTGAATGTTTTCAAGACTGAAAATATTGTTATTGAATACGTCAGCATCAAGTTTTCCTAGAGCTGAAGAGAACGCTGTTCCTTCATTATCTCCGACAGAGAAGTTTTGATGAGATGTCATAAAGTCAGGGAAGTATTTTGAAAAACTTCTTACTGTTTTTTCAGGAGTCAAGCTTTTGTTGTACTCAACTGTTGATATTTGTTGTTCGAATTGAACGCCCCAATAAAGGTTCTTATTAGCAACCTTTTTAGGAACAACTCCAATAGCCAAGTTCTGCCTAAATGGCATTGGTGGCTCAACTACTCTTTTAAGAATATCGGAATTTGAAAGAGTTGTAAGTGGACCTGTACCAGAAGTTACAAGGTGGAACTTTCCACGAAAACCAGCTGGCATCGCAGTTTCTTCAATGTCTCCATTAAGAACTTCGTTTGTAACTTCTACTCTAATTCTACCAGAAACATTTGGATAGTTTCCTTCAACAACAATCTTCTGTGAAGCAGTTGCTCTATCAAATTCAAAGAAAGTATTCTGATCACCAATCGCTTTAGCAATGAATCTTTCATCACTTGGATTTAAGGATAGTCCTCTGTATGATTCCAAGACAGACTTGTTGTCATCGTTATCATTTATATCACGAACGATTAGGTCAAATGTACCAAACTTATCTTGTTCTGATTGTGACGGAGAAATGTTCTCAATCGACAACTTGAACTTTTGTGCATCTCCAGCACCATCAGAGAATCCAAGAATACGGAACAAGTTCTTTGGTGAACCACCGAATCTTTGAGATATAACATACGTGCTTTTTGGCTCACTATATCTATCTTCAAAGTTCTCGTAGTTTGGAGCTATTGGAGAACCTAGATTTCTAGCCTGTGAACCAGTAGTAATGAATGCACATTCTTGAATGCTATTATTTTCAACTGTAACGATATTCGTACCAGTAACTACAGCAAGCGCTGGGCTTATGTCATAGTGAGTGTACAGAAGGTATCCAGCATCTTGTAACTTGAATGGATCCGCATTAAAGATGTTTCCAAAATAATTTGGAGCAGTTGGATCAAATGATGCTGTCAAAACATTTGGGTAAGATGCATCGGAGCCCTTGTGTCCATTAAGGAGAAGGGTAAATTCTTGTTTTGATGTTCCGTTTGAAAGTAGTGTTACGGAGCCGGTAAGGCCACCTTGAAGATGATCTGCTCCTGTTATACCAGCCAATGTGGAAGACGGGGCGTCACTACCAGAAATACTTGATGACATCAACGGAATAACACCAGAAGCTGCTAGGATGACTCCACGAAGTATCGGATGGGCTCCAGGACCAGATTGAATACTAGCGTCAGAAAACACTGTTGAACCAGCTGACTGACTCATAAAGCATCCTAAGAAATATGTTCTACCAGGGTCTCCTGAAACTACAGCATTTGAATTGTGGCCAAAGTTACCATTACTTAATGGTTGCTGCTCGCCAACAACAAATCCTGCTGACTCAACAGTTCCAAGATTGTTTCCAGTTAATGTTCTTCTTTCTCCTTTACCAACGCCTAATACGCGTAAGTAAGTTAGTGCGGTGGCATTGGTTAGCCACTCATTACCTGCCATAATACCAAACTTTTCACCATCAGATGGTCCGAATAGTACTTCAAAGTTTTGAAGGTTTCCAACTGTTATAGGAACAAATGCTGGTCCACGAGTAGCTGTACCAATGATTCCGGCTGGTGTGCCTGTTGGACCTGTTGTTGTAGGTCCGCTAAGATCGATTTCTGTTAGGCTTACACCTGCGCTTTTGAATGTTAATGCTGTCATTGGAGTCTCCTAATATTCCTATGATAAATAGATAGCTTGGGAAAAAATACTTTTACTAAGTATCAAAGCTTACACCAGCATTTGTTACTACGAAGTCTACCGCAATAATCTCAACAGTCTTGGTTGGAACGACAACGACACGTCCAATCATTCTGTTCTGCTCCTCATCTTTTAGTGAGTTATTACGCTCATCCATGATGACATCGAACCTTTCAATACCTGACTGTGCTTGGATTAGACCAAGTTGCGGAACAACTTTGCTTACAAATCTTCCACGTGTAGTTGTATTGACTTGCTCGAAAACAAGACCTTTTGCGATATTTGAAACGATCCTTTTGATTTCCAAAAGAAGTCTGCGAACATTTACTCGATCGAGAGCACTTCTAGCTTGTTGCAAGTTCTTCTGTCCAAAGATTACAAATCCCTCATTAGGAAAGTTTGCAATAGGATTGATTCTTGCTTCATACAAGGTGTCTCTATCTGGTGTTGACAATCTAACTTCAGTATTTGATACGAATCGCAATGATCCTCTATTGAATCCTGCTGGTGCAAACCATGGGAATCCAACTCTATCATTGAATCCTAGGGCAGCTAAAGCAGCAACACTTGAAGGAACCTTTACTCTTCTATTGTTTACATCATCTTGAATAGTAATGTCTGGGAAGTATGTGGCAACATAGTTGTTGTCAATAGCTCTTGAATCAAATTTCTCTGAAGTTTTACGAACATCAGGACGCTCAGCACTATCTGAAAATAAGCGATTACCTGAATCATCGTAGCCAGGAATGTCCATAACGTACATTGCTAACTGATATTTTTTTGTTTCTATTGATACGAAATCTGTAATGAATGAATCTTTGATTCCAGGTAGCGCCAACAAGTTAATTGATGGGATTCCTGATCCATTTGAAGAGATCGTTAATGGATCGGTCATGATCCTTGCAGCTGTTCTATATGAGAATACTGCATTGTTTTCCTTACCTTTACCAGCTGGGTTTACTGCCAATCCTGGTGACAAGTAACCTTCTTCAGCTCCACCACCAACATCAGATGAGGAAGCCTTATCATTCATTCTTGAAGCATTTGTATCAAGAATGTTTAGACCATCAAATCCGCCATGCATAATGTTGGTAAACTTAGTGTAAATTTGAAATCTATTGAAGTCTACAGAAGACGTTAGGTTTACCAATGTTCCCAACGTTATTCGTGATGACAATACACCATCAGAAACCTTGTACTCAGTTGAGTCTGGGTTACCATTACGAATATAAGCAGCTTCTCTCATGTGCTCTTCAACAGTTCCTGTTAGTTCAGTTACGGAACCGTTGCTGAATGCAACACGTGCCAATGTGAACTTGTGACCATTGAATGAGTCAGAGTTGGATCCAGTAACTAGGACATCTAGTTTGGACAATCCTTGCATTTTGCTATAAGCTGTTGCAAGAGCACTCTTTTCTTTGGTTACATTTGAGTTGAGAGGAAGTTTATTTCTTTCTAGTTTTGAACCCCAGTAAAGTCGACCATCTGTCTCTTCAGAAACACCAGGATTTCCTGCGAATCCTGTTGATGAAATCTCTCCACGAGTAACTTTGAAACGATAAGGAAGCGGTGGAACAATTGAACCACTAAGGCCATCAACACTACCAGATCCATTCAACCTAATGTTGGCTTGGGCTAGAGCATTATCTGTAAGTGTGTCGTTTGTCTTTAGAGCTTCAATTCCTCTGAATCCAAATGGAAGGGATCTTGGTGGAACAAGTCTGCGATCTACAGATTCTTGAACAACAACTCTAATGTAAGATGATCTGTTAGGATATCTTCCCTCATCCACAAGACGACGTTCGTCTTCGGAATCAGCATCAAACATGTAGTTTACTTTTCTATCTCCAACCTTGGCAGAGATATAGTCATCGCTTCTAGGATCTAATGTGCATCCTGGAAACCTTTCAAGGATTTGAGGATCTTGATCTGTGTCGTCCCACGCTCGTACTCTTACCTCAAATACACCATAAGGGTTTGCTGGATCTGTGCTTGCACGAAGATTTGCAATAGAAATCTTTACTTTAGTATTTGGGTATGCGCCGTCATCTAGAGCTTCAAAATGAAACAAGTCATATTCAGCTGCGCCGAATGGTTGAGAAATAAACTTTGTAGTTTTAGATACGGAATATCTTGTGTCAAATCTACCAAAAGCATTTCTGAAAAGCATGCTAGTATCACCAGATGTTGATGACGTATTTGTGGAACCTGAAAGAATACCAATTGAGTTTGCATCAGAGGATACCGTTGCAATCTCATCATCAACAGCATAGTCCAGATATAGAAGATGATTAAGTGTTCCAAATCTGTCTGGGTTCTTATTTAAAATCTTTCCAATGTAGTTTGAACTTTCTGGATTCATTGACGCTGTGAACACGGTTGTTCCAACATCAGCATTGATGACTATCTTAAAGTTGTTTGAACTATCTAGTGAGGCAACATCATTGATTGTGGTATAGTCAGAAGGCTCAGCTTCATCACCATCTAGAATCATGACTCTTGAGCCACTTGTGCTAAATAACGCTGCTCTGACGATATATGCATCGTCTGATGTAGTCGTAGACGTAAAGCTATCGTTGTCAGTAAATACTGGCATTCCAATAGTTTCATTAGCTTGAATTTCATGTTTAGCTACAAGGAACTGAACAGCTCCAACATGTCGACCATCAGATGGTACAGATGTTCCTTCAATAACAAAACCGGCACTATTGACTTGTCCAGTCAATCTTGTAGTTTCAATGTGGTCGGTTGTATCATTTGCGCCTGCGCCCAATACTCGCATAAATGTAGCAGCAGTCTTGTTGTCAAGAAACTTCTGTAATGCGTAAGTTGCGGGATGATTTGGGTTCAAAGTTCCAAATCTTGTTTCAAAGTCTGGGAATGATCCCAAAGTTACTGGGACGAAAGCTGGACCCCTTTCTGCTGTGCCAACAATACCTGCTGGTGTCCCAACTGGTCCTTCTTGTCGAGCAGTAAGATCAATCTCTCTTCCAACGAATACTGGTGATAAAAATGTTTGCTCAGCCATTGCTTGCTCCTAACCCAAAAGAGAGGGGTTTTACACTAATAATAAGTAGTTCGCCCACACTCAAAACAACGCCGTTATTAAGACCTAGATAAATCATGGAATTTCAATATCTAGGAGTCTTCTGGCGCTTATTGTTGTTTCTCCAGCTCTAGCATTTCTTCGTTTTACGCGTACAAATACTTCCTCATCTTCGCCTGAGAAAGGATCGGATATAACTTCTCTTTTGAGTATGTCATCTAGCCTTTTTATAGGCATTCCTTCCTTATCTAGGTTCTCTATGTTGTCTAATATAAAATCATCAGGATTACCAGAACGTGCATTTGTATCGGGTTTTGTTTCAAACAAACCATCTACTATTCCGAATGATATTTGTGGAGATGAGAGATATCTTCTAAATGGAACCATATCTCCTCCATTTTTATTAGCTAGCATATATGCTGGGACCTTGACATTGAACACGTATTTATGAACACGTTCATCATCAGTAAAATCTTCAGAATTATCTTGAGACTCAATATCGTCTTCAAAATATGCAACAAACCAATAGCCCTTATCTGTTTCTAATCGATAAGTTTTTCCTTGACCATCGTAGTTTGTCATAATCTTTTCTAATATTTGTAGCATTTGTTCCTGATAAGAAGACCAAATAACCACTTCATAACTAGCCGTAAACCTTATTGGGAATGGGATAGTTATTATTTCATATATTGTATTGTTTAAATCTATACTAAGCCTGTCGTCACCTGATCCATTGTACTTGTCTCTTCTTGAAGCAACAGTATTTGGAAGATTTCCACTTTCAAGGCTAGGGTTCAAGAAGTTACTAACAGAAGCAACATTGTCTTGATTTTTCAACCCTTTTTTATTTAATAGATTTTTATATTGAGGATCTTTTTTAGAAATTCTTTTCTTTATAACATAGTCACCAGTATCCTGGCCTATAGCAGATCCCATATTTTCTTTAGCTTGATTTAGAGCTGTTCTTCTAATCGAAATAATAGGTAAAATTAATGCACCATTCTTATCTCTAATTGGATTTCTTCTCTCTCTCAATGCGAACCTTTCTCCTGTTGCATAAACAACTGGAACTTTTTTATCGTATTTTTCGGAACTTTCGTCATCTAAAGAAAGAACATATATTTGATTATCTCTATCAAACAAATTAAACATAGCTCCATCAACATCAGCGATTCCTACTGATGGAATGTGGAAATCCGTTGGGATATTGCTACCCTCATACCCAGAAGGAATTCGGTGGCCTGATGGCTTATTAGATTGTCCTTTCTGAGTCGACATAAGTATAACTATCTATTATGAGTCGCCTTCTCCATAAAAACCATTTCCAACTTTTCCAGTTGTTCCTCTTTTAGAGACCTCAGCAGGCTCAGATGGTAAAGGAGCATCCAATACACCCTTCTTAACTAAATCACGAGTATCCCCTGTCGGTCCTTCCTGATTGTTCTCAAAGCCTCTCTGTTGAACAAACGTTTCTTGTATACCTTCATCATTTGCAACAGCTTCCGATGTTGGACCCAAAGGCTCAGATGAGAATACGTCCTTTCTTGTTTGAATTCCTACAACCAAAATTCCACTATCATACTCAACTTGTCCATAAATCTTTTTGTAATTTTCGACGCTTGTTATTTCAAAAAATTGTGAACCATAAGAAAAGAAGGAACCATCTTTTATCTGTATTTCTTTCTGAGTAAGATCTCTTGACTGAATGTAAACATTGATCTTTGCCTTATAGTCTTGCCCAAACCTAGAAGTACTAACCTCTGGTGGTTGCCAATCAACTATGCAGCTAATTTCTATAGGTTTTTCGAAAACCTTTTTCATAGATTCTTCGTAAACAGGATGCACTTTTGTCTTATCAAAAGATATCTCATAATAGTAAATCTTTTGTCCAACTATGTCTTTAGTGATCTCTTTAGCAGTATCATTAAAGAAGTCCATCTCTCGCGGACCTATGAAAAGTCTAGGCATATAACTTAATTATGATAGATAAATACAATCTATTTAATTAGCCAGGAATAATAAACTTTCCTGACGGCATAGGGATCCCACGTAGCTGTCTCATTATATTTTCTGACTTGTTAGCCTGCTGCTCAACTAAGTTGTAATATAAGAAGTTCTCAAGTTGATCTCTCAATTGAGTAATCAACCTTTCCTTGTCTTCATAACCTCTCGTCAAAAGATCATCATAATTCAATTGAACATCAGAGTTTGGAACAGGTATATTTCTTACCTTACCTCTGATGAAACCTAAAGAAATCATACATAAAGCTAGTGTGTAATCTCTCACCCACTGTTGACCGACAGCATTTATTGTACTGTAGTCGATATTTCCATACGGAATATTTGAAAGACCAGAAATTCCATTGACCGTATCATCCTGACCAGAACCCAAAGCATTAGTATTAAAGTTATATGGATCTCCAGCATAAGCGACTCGAATAAATAGCTTTCTGGGATTGTCCCTGTTCGCAGTTGGGACAGGGTAGATTCTAAGCATTTGTCCAACAATACGATAACTGTAATTTGAGCGCCTTACCCTTTCAGAAAGTTGCAACTGTCCCTGTCTAAGAATATCTTCAAAAACAGGAAGCATGTAGAAAATTGTTTCAGGCGTGAACGATTCAAAATTGAACTCATTATTCAAAAAGTTAATTGCTGATGTCGAATCAAAAAATCTAAAAGCAATAGATGGTGAAAAATGAAAAACTTCCGTTACCCTCATTCTGCCAACACTTCCAGATGGAGCCAAATCAAACAATGGCGTTCCATTTCCGTCTTTAAGTTCGGTCCTAAGATTATAGTCTTGGCGACCCCTTTCAAGTGAGATGGATCCAGATGCCTGATCTTGATATCCACTATATGAGGCCTCCATTGCATATGGTTCGGCTTGACGAAGTAGAAATTCTAATGTTTCTCTGGGGTATAGGTTTTGTATGTCTGAACCAGTTGGCTGACCTAATACATTTGGAATATTTGATTTAGCATCAAACTCATTGATGATCGCGCCCCAGGCTAATACGGCCTGCTCAAAGGCTGTCCATATAGTCTTACTTGGAAGCTCTACAGATAAAACATCTCCACCCAAGGTCCTCTTTACAAACAGGACCATACTATCTGCTTCAGACTGAAATGTTGTGTCTGAATCAAATATTCCAAATGGTGTTGGGTTGAGTACATCTAGAAATGCCATTACCATAGTAAATATGGAAAGAACATTTAAAAGTGGATAAATAGCACTCTAGACTTTACTCCATAGATCACGCCTAAACCATTTCGCCACTTCTTTATAGAATATTTTCGAAGCCTGATCTATATTCAATCCTTCACTAAAGTCTACACTTCCATCAGCTTTGATAGTAATTCCCTCACCAGATTCTGTGGTTATTACAATGTTTTTTTCAATATTGTTTGTAATAATTTTGTTCTCAATTCTAGTTGGTGTAGTTCCCGTATCTAAACTCAAGTCCTCGTAAACGGATTCAGAATTTAGGTCCAATATAGAATAGTGGATATCAACCATGTTATCGCTACCAAATTTAGCTCGTACTGAAGTCCTGTAATCTATTGGAAAACCATCATCACTCAATCTACATTTTATTTTATGAAATTCAGACTCTAATTCAGACAATATGGATGATCTAGAAGACTTATTAGAAATCTCTTTAATCTTCTTATTCAATCCTGTGACTATTGTATCTCTAATAGTTTTTGCATCACTTTCCCATTCTTGAGTTGATTTAGAAAGGTACGGCTCTGGAACCCTTATTGCTGAAAATAGCTTTTTTCGAAAATAAGCGATATCAATTGATTCTGTACCAGAACCATCACAAATTTTGCAGTCAACTTTAGAAGTCAATAGATTGTGACTTCCAGCACCCTTACATTCTATACATTTTTTCATAACATTATCACTCTCTAATTTTGGAAACCTAGCTAAAAAATCGGTCCTAATTTGCTCTATGGGCAAATACCTAGTTCTCTCATAAAACCAAAAACTCTCACTGTTTGCAAACGGGTGTCGACTGCCATCACTTTTCTTTCTTCCAAGACGACTTACATGATATGGTAAACAAATTCTATGTTTTTCAACCATTTCTCTAAAGAAAGATTTTTTATTTTTTGAATTAGGTGTAGAACTAACTATAAGCTTACCATTGCCCACTAAACATGGAGAGAGACAAGATATTGCTTTTGATAAGTTAGACATAAAATCTGCTTCTTCGACAATAATTAAGTCAAATCTTTCCCCGTGGACCAGAGTTTCAGATGAAACAGCTTTTATTTTGCCACCTCCAACAAACATTATTTCACCAGGCCAACCACCTCTTGATGTAGTTAAAGTGTTTGTGCTATCACAAGAAAGAAAACATTTTTTTATAAACAATTCTCCATAATCATGACTAGTTGTAACATATAGTACACTTTTTCCTGACTTGGCAATCCAACTTGCATAAAAAGAAAGAAGAGTTGTTACTCCAATCATTCTAGCTTTTACTACAAAACTTGGTCTTGACTGATTCTCAAAGTCATATATAAGCTTTTTATGATAATCTTCAATTGTTACTTTTACTTTTGATTTCTTACTGCGAACCATCCCAGACTTAAAGTAGTCAATAAAATATTTCGAGCTTATATCTTGAACAATGCTGTCGAGCCTCATAAAGATATAATACCAAATTTGAAAAGATACGTTCGTTTGCCCTGCGCGTTTCCTAAAACGCTATAAAAATATAATATAGAAGGCTACAGTATCATTATAAGCTCGACCAGAACACTTCATCATCTTCATTTACCATTTTGACACCATCTAATGACAGAGTATCAAATGGAATCTTTTTACTTGGTACTTCTTGAGCCTTATCTCCACCATATAAAGATATGTGAGCCTTGTAGTCTGGGAAGTCTGAAGGTGGAATTCCATGCTTCTGTATACCATTGTCAATTTTGGAAAAAAGAGAGTTTAATTCTTTACTATCAAGCAAAATTACAATGGAATCTCCCAATGCCTCCAACTTTGTTGCTTTGGCAGAAATTGACTTAGACTCTAATGAGTTTACAAATGGCAGTATGTCTTCTAGCTTCCTGTCTCCCTTCCAATACCTTATTGTACAATGCAACTCTTCTGGTGGGATAACTCGAACATCTGATGGTATATCTAGTGTATTTCTAAATTTTACGATTTGTTTTATTGCATCATCTGTTGGGTAGATCGCAATCATAGTAGAGGGCTGATCCGTTTCAATCTTCTCTGTTATAAGATTTTGAATATATTCCCTTAGCAAGGACATGCTATAAATATGGTTCATACCTAGAGTTTCCTTTCAGATCTCCTTATGGCGCAGATGGCGGCGTTTCATAAGAATGAAAGCTTGACAGCGAGCTTGCTAGCGTGTTACACTAAATTGTGAACAAGCCAATCAAGAGCGTTGGAGACTTAAAGTTTCAACTGGGTATTGAATCAGGTCAGCATCATTCGGATATTTTCCACGAATTGAAGATTGGAATTTCTCACGGGAAATTGTTCGCAAAAGACCCGCTTCTTGAATTCTTGTTTGAAGCTGTTCTCCTGAAAATTGAAACGGATAATATTCCAGAGAAAATCTAGAAATAAAAAAAAAGGCTCCCAAAAGGAGCCTTTTCTAATCCAAAAGTAATACTAGATTACGTTGAGGTCAAGAACCGTGATGGTTCCGTAGAAGTCGCTTCTGACCATCTTCTTGCCATAGCGAGTCATTACACCCTTACGTGGTGTAAAATCTTCTGGCGCAAAGATAGTTGGAGTAACGATAAGTGGTACGTATGGTGCGTAGACGTATCCAGTCTCAAGGTAGTTTCCGCCCTTGAATCCAACAAGGATCTTATTTCGTGGGAAGTAAGGATCTTTGTATAGAGTGAATCGGTTAGCAACCTGTCCAATATTCTCAGCACCAACAGTCATTGGGTTAGAGATCTGTCCGTTTCCATCAATCTTGTATTGAGCCTTGTACATTGCTGTTTGCTCAATGATTGTTGCAACATCAGGACCGATGACACAGAAGTTAGCGGAGCCACGAAGAGTCTTCTTGTGAATCTCATTTGCAACGTCACAAATGGTCTCAATAAGAGTTTCGTACCACTCTCTAACCGTACCAGTGAACTGAGGTCCAGTGGAAAGTGTGCTTCGAAGATCTACTGGTAAACCAGTTCTCTTATTTACAAACCTACCTGGAGCACGTGACCAGTAGTAGTTAGCACCGTTCGCTTCCATAAGAAGGTCATTAAGAACTTCTCTATCGATGTCCAATGCAACTTGCTCAGATAGAATCTTTGTAAGCTCAACCTCGGCATCCAAGCTGTGGAATGCGTTAAGGTCTTGAGCAAGCTCAGGGGACCAACGCGCGCGCAACTTACGAGTTGTAGCAACAACACTGATTTGCTCAATCTTGATATCAATCTCTGGGATTGCAGGGGAGGGCGTAGCAGCGAAGTCTGACTCGAATGATGGGACGGTAAGAGTATCACCATCGGTTCCACCAACATCTAGTGAGTCAGAAACAGCAGCACTAATAGTAACAGCACCAGTTGGTACAGTTCCGCCATTAGTTAGGCGAATGACTGTAGAGATGTGATCACCATTGATGTCAGGCTGGAACAATCCGCTTGAAGGCGTAAAGTTACCACGCATGTTCAATCTACGTAGATTGAGAATGCCTTGACCACCCTGATATGCTTCTCCCCATGGAACAGCGTTGTTTGGCGTTCCAAAGGAGCTAATGGCAATTTGGCTAACTTGCTGAAGGTCAGCAGTTGCCAAGGCACCTGTGATGTTTGCAATCGGTAAGAATGCGAAGCAGTAATCTAGTGCGTTGTCAGAGACATCAGTCTCAAGCTGAGGGTCGAAATGAGCCCAACGTGCGCTGGAACCAGTCATTTCGCTTAAGCTAGCAACAGTACTACCAGAAACAAACCCACCAACACCATCGAATACACCAATTTTCTGTGTTTCAAGTGTGCCAATAGATGCAGCAGATGCATGTACCTTGGTGTATCCGTGACCTACTAAGTCATACTGTCCACCCGTTGCAGTTGAACCAGAACGTACTCCAGCCCCAGTTGGGTTGTTGTATAGTGATTCACCACTCTTGTAAATGGATGCAGTATCGCTTGCAGCACCACCGACATTGTTGCCATAGGTGTAATCTAGGTAGAATAGCAAACCAGCTGGTAAGCTCATTGGCTGAATCGAGATCAACTCGTTAGCAACAAGACCACCAAACACGCGGCGAACGATTGGGAACGCTACGTTGGAGAAACCACGAACTTGACCACTGCTGGTTAGTGCGGCTCCACCTGTTGATAGGCTGCTGGACTCACGAAGAATCTCTGCTGCTTGGTTTTCAAGCATTCGAGCCATATTCTCTTTGTCGTAGCCACCAAGGCCACGCAATAGGCCAGTTTCGTGCCACTTACTGGACAAGCGTTTTGCTTCGTGTCCTAGGTGACGTGACCTAATGTCCTCTGTTAATGTATCTAATGAAAATGTAGACATGATTTTATAATCCTCTTTTTATCCTATTTAGCCTATTCCTTTAGTCGTTCATTCCAGCGAGCTGGCCCCAACGATGAAATTCTTTTGTTTCAGACTCATTCAATGACTTGGAGCCTGACTTGGTGGCAGGTGAAGATCCGGCTAGTAATGCTCTTCCCTTGCTTTCAGTTAATTTGTTATCACTCTTTTTACCCTGAAGTGCTTCACTTAAGGCTGAGTATAGTTTTTTCACATCCCTTACAGATTTGGCATCATCTAGAGCTTCGATTATCGTTGCTCTCTGCTTTCCTGATAGTCCCTCTGTTTGTAGGAGGCGATTTGCGTGCACTAACTTAGCATTGAATAAATTGGTTTTACTAAGTTCTCTTTGTGTCTCAGTTAGTTTTCTTTTTTGCTTTGATAGAGCAGATTTGTACTGCTTCAAAGTTTCTGCAAGACGACGATTCATTCGAACTGCACCTTCGTACATTTCTGACTTCTCATCATCATCTTCTTCTTCCGTAAGAGCGTTGCTTCCTGCTGGGTCAAGTGTATTAAGATCTTCTCCATCAACAAATGATTCTCCATCAAATTTTCCGCCACCAAAGTCGTCATCACCCTTACCTGGGCCATGTCCACCTTGCTTACTTAAGTCTTCTTCGTTCATAGCTGCTCTTCGCTTACGAAGGCTCATAAGCTCTCTCTTAAGCATCTCTTCAGAGATTTGAAGCATTTCATCCTGCCTCTCTTCCTCTTCAGGCTCTTCAACAGGAGCTTGTTGCTTTGGAGCTTGTGCAGATGCCTTTGCTCTTGCTTGTCGAGCTGCTGCGCGTGAACCGCGACCTCGGCCACCGCCTGCTCTGTAAGATGAACCGCCAAGCAATTCAGAGATCTCTTCTTCAGAAAGCTCACCTTCACCTAGTTCCATCTCTAGTTCAAGATCGTCATCTTCAAGTCCGCCATCCATGTCATCCATGCCGTCGTCCATTCCCATGTCGTCCATTCCATCGTCCATATCCATGTCATCCATGCCCATGTCATCGCCTTCAAGACCATCGTCCATACCGTCTTCTGGTTCTGCTTCAACAGAAAGCTCTGAACCTTCTGGGTCTGCTGGGTCTAGTCCTCGAATAACGAGTTTTAGTTCTTCTTCATTAAGTGCGCCGTGCTTTTTTGCCATCGTATAAATCTCCCTTACAAGTACATCCATCTTAGTTGCAAATTTGTTTAGCTTATTTTCTTCAGCAAACTCCTGCAATTTTGATAATGACTTTTTTAGTGTTCTTGCTTCTCTAATGAAAGAAGAACATTCCTTCACAAATGTTTTTTTTGCTTTGTTCGTTAAATCATAGTTCTCAACAACTAACTTGAATTGTTGAGACTTCTTATTGATCAAATTGTATTTTCTTTCGATTAGTCGTACCTTAGTTGGGACATATAGTGTATTCGTAGCCTTATAGACTTCTTCTAATTTCCCTTCAATAATGCGACAGGTATCTTTTGGTACGATATTCCTTTTACTGTCGGCCTGTAGGGCACCATATGTCTTTTCTGCTTCTGTCTTAAGCTGTCGAAGCTTTTCACAATAAGCCACTTCGCTAATATTCTTTTTATTACTACGAAGCGTTTTTAATCTCTCAGAAAGTCGTAGAGCCTTAACTCCATAAGTCTCAGCATCCATGTTTGCCATTTTTGCTAAAGCACTAATAGATTCACGAGTTAGTTCAACTTCGTCAACCTCAGACTCCTCAACCTTTTCTGATTTCTTTTCTTCATCCGAATCGTACATGATGTCTTCTTCGTCATCATCGCAATCAGAATCGTTCCCTTCCAAAAGTTCTCTCTCAATCATCTGTTTGACTCTTGGTTGAACTTTCTCTAAAATTAATTTGGTAGCATTTTGCTCAGCAACCTCTCTCAGTTGCTTTGCGTCGGCTAAGACTTCTTTATAAAGTGATGTAGACACTAATTGATCCTTCTTAATTTCTGAAAATAAATAGTACTGCTATAGCTAAAAATCTCTAAAAGCACTATAAAGACTATTTTTATTCAAAATCTTCACTATAAATAGCTTCTAAATTTTCTATATCAGATACTTCTCCGTCATATCGATCTAAATTATCTTCTCTTTTCGTCATTAGATCTTTTAATGAATATACGGGTTCTTGACTTTCTTTTGAGTTTAGGGCTGGAGCTGTTGACCAACCAGGCTTTCCACCCCTCTTAATTCTTTCACCCCAATCAGTGGTTGCTCCACTAGTAGCTGATGATCGAGAACGAAGACTAATAGGTCCTAACTCTTTCAAATATATTTTAATGTAACTTCTAACTAAGTTGTCAGAAAGTCCTCGTGTAGCGCCATCCACATAAGATGAACGATCACGAACCTTGGTAGTGTCAACTTTTGCAGGAGCATTATTGGTCTTAGAGGTAAACTTATCTAGTGTCTTGGAGTTATCAAAAGCTCCATGCTCACCCCATTCTGCTGGATCGTCTAACTCATATGGGTCATAAGGCCAACCATCTTGCTGCGGTCTTGGGTTCATTTTCCCATCAATAGTGTCGTAACCATGCCCTTTCTTGGCATCGTAACCACCCATCGCAATAGCTTCTATGAGGCTATACTTCACAAATATAAGTATTATAGACACTATCAAATAAAAAAAGCTCAGAACATTGTTCTGAGCTTTGCCTTCATTATAAAGGGAATGGTGTTATGGGGTCGCTGAAGACTTTCCTGGTATCAAGTCATCGTAATTCTGCTCAGCAATCTTTGGTGAGGTTTCAATCGGTGATGTTGAAC
>Ga0222676_1000222_pt1 | contig 22401 bp, 22 predicted proteins | sample AntAcemetagen870_FD_179815 | JGI IMG/M metagenome (GOLD analysis project Ga0222676, IMG submission 179815) | Saline water microbial communities from Ace Lake, Antarctica - #870 | ecosystem: Environmental > Aquatic > Non-marine Saline and Alkaline > Saline | place: Antarctica: Ace Lake...
AACGCATTACTTGAACTAAATAAAAAACATGCCAGGGATTACTAATTCGCTGATAAATCCAGACGAAGTACGCGCCGAAATATGGGGATCATTCATCAAGTTTTGCCAAATCTTTTTCCCACTTGTGACGGGTCGTGAGTTTGCGATAAGCAATCCCGCCTGCAGAGAGTCACACTTCATCACAATTGCAAAAGAGCTGACGCTAACAAAACGCCTGCAAGTACCAAGCCTTTTGATCAATGTTCCACCTGGCTCCGGCAAGTCTACACTGTTAGCCTTGTGGGTCGCGTGGACAATGTCCGAGTTTCCTAACAGCCAATACCTGTACATTTCTTACGGCCACGAACTCGCAGCTAAACACACTGAATTTATCAGGAGAGTTATCAGTTGCCCTTATTACGCTGCGTTATTCGGCATCACTATTAGATACGACATGAAAGCCAAAGACCATTTTGTAAATAATTTTGGAGGCAGTGTTAAAGCGTTTGGCTCCAGTGGCCCAATCACTGGTCAAGATGCTGGCTTGCCGAATTGCGATCACTTCACTGGAGCAATCATAATGGACGATTTGCACAAGCCTGACGAAGCGCACAGCGACACTATTAGATCGGGTGTGATACAAAACTACAGAGAAACTATTTTACAACGACCGCGCGCGCCTAATGTGCCAATGGTCTTCATCGGGCAACGCCTACACGAAGATGATATATGTGCGTACATGTTGGGGGGTGATGATGAACGCACCTACAAGGCTGTAGTGCTGCAATCACTAGACGCGGTGGGTAACGCTTTATACCCTGAAGTGAATCCCAAGTCACAATTAATGCTGAAAAAAACAAAGAATCCTTATGTGTTCTCAAGCCAGTATCAACAAGAGCCTGTGCCCGCTGGTGGCGCGCTCTACAAAGAAAAAGACTTTGTCATACTCTATGAAGACCCTACTTTTATATGCACATTCATAACAGCTGACACTGCCGAGACTTCTAAAAGCTATAACGATGCGACCGTGTTTAGCTTTTGGGGTTTGTACAAAATCAGCGACACATACGAAATAGAAGAATACGCGCTGCACTGGATAGACTGTAACGAAATAAGAGTCGAGCCAAAAGAACTTGAGTCCGAGTTTCAATCTTTCTATAGTCAGTGCATGTTACATCCAGTTAAACCGCGCGTAGCGGTCATTGAAAAGAAATCTACAGGCGTTACATTGTGTAGTGTTTTGTCAGAAATGCGAGGTCTTGAAGTGCGTGACGTGAAGCGTACAAAAGCATCAGGCTCTAAAGCTGATCGCTATCTTGAAATGCAGCCTATAATAGCTAGTAAGTTAATCTCATTTTCATACGCAGCGAGGCATATAGGCATGTGCGTTAGTCACATGATGAAAATCACTGCGAATAACAGCCATCGCTTTGATGATATTGCAGATACGGCTTATGATGCAGTTAAGATATCTCTAATTGACAAAACGCTACATGTTAGAGATCACGCAAATGAGGCACACAGAAACACAGCTAAATTGCATGCTCAAGTCTTTAGCGCAAGAATGAATGCCCTAAGGAATGCAAGAGGCTATTAATCAAGGATGATTTAATGTCGTATAAACTGGGGCGAAACAACGCCGAGAAACTAATAAAATTAAAAAAGTGTGTAGAAGGATGGCAACAATATTGGCAGTCAAACAATCAGCGTTTTTGGGACTTCACTAAATTCGTTTGTGCCACAAACTTAACGTCAAAAGAGCGTGCAGCACTACAAGCAATTGGTAAACCGCAATTGCAATTCAACATTATGGAGGCGATGGCATCACGCTTATGTGGCGAGTTTGCCAAGCACTCTCCGTCATTTGACGTGCGTGCAATGGACGGGGTGCCAGCGTGGATTTTAACACCCGAGTTTACAGAAACACTACAAGTGATTGAAGGATATTTGCTTGGAATGTTCGCGGATAGTAGTTCCGATTCTTTGAAGTATAAGTTTTATAAAGACCTGTTAATTGGCGGCTTCTCTGTTGGTGAAGTAATCACACGTTACATAAATCCGCGCAGCTTCGAACAAGTGATTGAATGTGAAAGGGTGTTTGATCCCACGCTAACGGTTTTCGATCCAGTAGCTAGACTTTCGCACAAGGGAGACGGTCAGTACTGCGGTAAGCTTGTGCCCATGACGTGTGAAGACTTTGAAAACGAGTTTAACATGGACGCTGGCGACTGCATGGCAACGGGTACGACTACACCACTTGAGGGCTTTAGCTGGTCTTATCTAAATCAAAAAGAAGACATGATAATGGTTGCGTCGCTTTTTGTTAAGCAAACTAAAAAGGTTGAAATAGTAAAGCTTACTAACGGCCATACTGTGCCGATCGATCAATATCAAAAGCTAATTGAATTGTGGGATGAAGAACAAATAATGGCTGTGCCTCCGAAAATACTACAGTCACGCAAAACAGAACTAGAAACACTCGAACGCTACAAATTTTGTGGTGAAAAGATTCTATCTAAAGACGACACGAATTTTACAAAGTTTCCGTTAGTCTTTATTGATGGCAATTCCGCCCTCATAAAGGGCGACGATTCACAGATGGGTACGGGTGAGTCTGTAGGTTCCGGCGGTGGTTCAGATAATAGTCAGACAGTGCAAATGACACGGCCATATTTAATGCACGCTAAAGACATGCAACAGCTTATGAATTTTGCTGGGCAATCGCTAGCTGGTGAGATGGAAAACATTGTACAGCATCAATACATAGTACCCATTGAAGCAATACCGTATGACTATCAAGAAGCTTACACAAATCCTCAGCTTGCAAGTACGCTTGTATACAACCAGATTTTAGACAAAGAATCTAACATACAGCTTAATGCGCCACAGATTCTTGAACGCAGACAGATACCGTCAGTATTAGAAAGCACTTTCAACGGTGCAGCTACGCACATGCAAAACATCTTAGGTAACTACGACTCAACGCTAGGAACTAACGACAAGCAAATATCTGGCGTGGCTATACAACAAGGCGCAATGCAATCCAACGCAGCGGCTCTACCTTACTTGGTGGGCTTCAACAACGGTCTAAACCGGATGGCAGACATAATCGTAGACTTAATCCCGAAGTACTACAACACTCCAAGAACACTACCTATCATCAAGAAGGACGGCAAGCGTTCATATCAAGTGATCAACAAGAAAGAAGACCAACAAAGTGTCTTCATGGATTATGACCCCAACAACTTGCTAGTTAAAGTAGAGATGGGTGTATCTGCCGCAGTTCAAAAACAGGTAGCACTTGATCAGATAATAAGACTGACCGCAGCAAGTGAGGACTTTGCCACTTTCATAAACAATTTCGGCTTAGAGACAATCTTGGACAACTTGGACATCCGCGGCATCGATCATCTTAAAGAGCAGGCAGCCAAGTACATGCAAGGTAAACAAGAGCAAGCAGAAGCGCAAGCAGAACAACCCAACGAGATAGAAATACTAGCCGAAACTGAAATAGCTAAAACTGAAATGGAGACAGAACAACGTCGAGAAGCTGCACAATTAGTCGCTGCAAACAAAGCTGCCGAGCTAGCTATTAAAGAGCAAGAAAACGATATGAAATTCATTGAATTACTTGCTAAGATAGAGAGCGATGAAGTTAAAGCAGCTCTGGCAAGGGAACGCGAGGACGCAGAACAAGCGCGAACCGCAGTAGAGCTAACTATGGGAATGATTGAAAGTATAGGGAAGACTAGATGATAAATTCAAAAGAAACACAAAGGTTTTTTTCACAGACTAAGTTTGAGATAGATAAGATAGAAAAGAAGATGTCTAGCATGGCTTGCAAGCTTCAAGAACTAGAGCTTGAGTGCAACCAAAAGCATGAGCTTGCTGGTTACTTGTCAAAGCAACTTGAGGGCGTTTAATGTTTTTTAGCAGACATAGAGAGGCTATAACTCAATTACAAACAGAGATGCATGTTTTGAAAGTCGCACATCTAAACTTACTGAGCGACATGGAGAAACTACGCAGGGAGACAAAGCCATCTGTAGTATTTTCAATGCTTTATCCGCAAATTGAACACATGGAAAATGAGATATCAAAGATAAGGGAGGATATAAAAGTGCCGTTAATCAAGGGCTTAAAAGCCAAGACAAGTGCAGGGAAAAAGGCTAACATCAAAAAAGAAATCAAAGCAGGTAAGCCACAAGACCAAGCAGTGGCAATTGCAATGTCTGTCGCAGGCGAAGGCAAAAAGAAAAAGGCGACCAAGAAGAAGTAATCAATAACCAGCTACACAAGGATCGTGTATGAAGATATCAGAGTTAACGCATAACTTAACCTCGGCACTTAAGCTCCATGGCGATTTAGAATGTTACATTGATCTAGGTGATGAAGATGAAGCCATATACTCGTTAGAGGGTGTAGGGTGTGTACTTGAAGACGATATGAATGAATCTGGATTTATGCTATTAGGATATGGCGTAAAGCCAGCGTTAACACTGGTTACATAGTTTATGCGCGGCAATGATGCCCTTGAGTCGCGCACCCTTAACAGGCGTGTTCCACATGGAACACCCTCTGTGAAGTGTTAGTTCACATATGTGAAATCTAAATTCACATCCCCACTTAAGGCTTTGTTCCACATGGAACATTACTACCGTTTTCTAAAATTCGGCAACAAATCGGTAACAGTCTATAATGTAAGCAACGGCACTAAAAGGAATTTACATGTTTGAATTTATAAAGAAAAATGCCACAGCAACACAATGGGTTTTAATCTTTACCTGCTTCATCGGCGGAACGCTAGCGGTGATTCTTTCTAGAAAGCAAAACACACCAATTGAACAGGCCGCCGAAGCGGTACTAAGGACTCAAGGCATTGATATAGATTTTAGCGCATGGGATAACTAGAGCGCACACTCTGACGGGGGTGCAATATGACACGACAAGTAAGGCTAAGGATAATCTTTTGGGGTTCGCTGATTGTAGGAGTGGGCTTATGTATCGGAGGCATTTTCTTGCCAGCTCTCTTAGTTCCAGGCGGTGCATGCCTCGCCGGCGCGCTAGCAATGTATCAATCTGCCTACAACAAACCAAACGCAACAAACGCAAACGCCACACCAACTTTCACAATCAATATCCAAAACAACGGCGCAATGCTCTTTCTATACGGCTCTAAAAAGCCAGCACTACAGTTACACGCCGATAACCAACCCAAACCCAAAACCAAACTACGCCTAACGGCCAGTTAACATGTATGCCCTATAGACACATCAATCTAACATGTCGACAAAGCTACTTAACGTCGACAGGTTGATCAAGTATTAGTTGATCCCACCATGCATGCACAGAGCGTTTTTTAACCTCTCCATGCTCATCACCAAACACCGCAGTAAGTTTCACTCGACCCCTAGTCCTAGGTTTAGACTCAATATCTAACACCATAGTATAAAACAACTCCCTTAATTCTGGATGCCCTTTTGTAAATTCTGGAGGCCATGCGCTAGATCTCCCGTCAATAAAAACCAACTTACGCGGCATTATTCCAGCTGTCTTTATTACCAAACCTGTATTGTAAACCTTCATTTAAAAATCCTTTTCTGTATATCCTGAGAATATCAAGCCTTTTGCTCATTGTCTAAGCTTATTTTTTAAACCCTGAAAAAGTCAGCAAAATTGACATACTCCTTATCCGATACTATACATAAGTGTGAATCTACCTGAGATTTTCAGGGTACTACCTCTACTCAAGAGGGTATAAATTGAGCGAACCAAACGATTTTGGGTACTACCGTCACCGGGCAATAGTGGGATTTGATAATGGATGATTCAGATAAAAGTGGTGTTGTAGAGGATACGTCTGTTGAGGCTGCGCCAGAATATGTGCAGAAAACGCAAGCCGAGATAAACGAAATTGTTGGACGTGAAAGGTTCAACTCTGCCGAGAAAGTCAGACGCGAGCTAGAAGCTAAGCATAAGGCCGAAATTGAAAAGCTAAAGCTAGGGGAAACTCAAGCAGTAGGCGGCATGAAGGGTAGTGAAAATGTTGATATTGATGAAATATATCAGCAAGTTTCTACCAAAATGCAAGCAGACATGGACTCAAAAGCGACCCAAGCCGAAGTGGAAGCAAGGCAATCTGAAATGCAAAGAGTAGCAGACACTTATTTTTCAAAATTGAAGTCAGGGAAAGACAAGTACGAAGATTTTGACGATGTGTTGGGCGACTTTGAGCATGCAGCTTTTCCGCAGTTAGTTCATGCAGTCAGTGGTTTAGAAAATGCAGCAGACGTTATGTACGAGCTGGCAAATTCACCAATGAAGTTAGAGAAGATTAATTCTTGGCTTAGAAATATGCCATCAAGAGGTCTTAAAGAGCTAACAACTTTGTCCGAGTCAATCGCTCAGACAAACGCTGCAACAGATGAATACCAAGCAAATGATGAACCTTTATCACAAGTTCGACCTAGCAATGTACGTGCAAAGGGCGGCCCTAAGACGTTAGAGGATTTAAAACAACACTATCGTTTTTAAGCAAGCCTATTAATTAACTTAACGGATTAAGAGGTGATAATATGTCAGGTTCAGTACCGGCTAATCTACTACGAACTGTTGAAACTTATCAGCTTAGTGGCCTTGCTGCTATGCAAAATTTTGGTTTCTTCATAAGCAAGTTCAACAAAAAATTTAAAAATTTCCAAGACATGACAGCTAACTTAGGTTCGACTGTTACGTTTGATTTACCACCACGCGCAACCACTGTTGACAGCTTAGTTGCTGAATTTCAACCGGCTGATCAACGTGTGCAACCATTAACAGTGAACAACGAAATTTCTAGTTCTTATGCATTCACTGCTCAACAATTCATTTTCAACGTAGAAAACTATCAAGACCGTTTTGTTATGTCTTCTTGTGCTGAAATGGGTTCAAAAATTGAAGCAAACATTGCAAAACTAGCAAGCACAAACACCTACCGTTTCTACGGTAATGGTATAACACCTATTAGTAATCCTACCCAGTTAGCAGAAGCTATGGCTTTCTTCAGAAACTATGGTGCTATCAGCGGTGAAGCTTACGGAGTGTTATCTGATGTGGCCATCCCTGCAATCGTTGCCGGTGGACTTGCTCAGTTTGCGCCAGAGCGTAACAACAAGTTAGCAAATAGCTGGGAACTTATGCCTTTCGCTGATTGTGCTTGGTACAAGTCTAACTTGCTACCTGTGCATGCATCAGGCACTGAAGGCACAGCAGCTAGCGTGTTGACAGTAACAGCAGTTACAAACAATGGCCCAGATTCAGCAATTGATACTATCTCCTTTAGCGGTACATCTGCTGGCAGTGATGCTGACTCAGTTAAGCAGTTTGATAAATTCCAGTTCAAAGATGGAGTTTCAGGCTTCTCTAACATGCGTTACTTAACCTTTGTTGGCCATCAACAATCAAGTAATCCTGTACAGTTCCAAGCTACAGCCGATGCAGCTAGTACAGGTGGTTCAACAGTGACAGTAAGTGTGTATCCATACCTACAAGCTCTGCCAACTAATGCACAGAACTTAAACCAACAAATCCAAGTGGGCATGCAAGTTACTGTATTGCCAAGTCATAGAGCTGGGTTAATCATGTCTAAAGAATCAGGATTCTTAGCAATGCCTCAGTTACCAGACGAAGTGCCTTTCCCAACTGCTAATAAAGTGGATAAAGTATCAGGTGCTAGCTTTAGAGCGTATTTCGGTAGTCAGTTAGGCAAAAACGTAAGAGGTCTTATCACTGACTGTATCTATGGATCAACATTGGTGCCAGAGGATGCCATGATGATTGCATTCCCTGTTTAAGGGACTATTGACTAAGTGGGGGTAGGCAACTGCCCCTGATGATTAACTTAAGAGGACTTTAAAATGCCTACATCTGTACCAAATACAGCAGTCTGGAACCTTGGTAATAAATATATCCAAGGACTTGGATTGTCTTTTGCAACTACTACTACTTTATCCGTAGCACAGGGCCAAGCTCGTGATTCTACTGGATTAAATGACATAGTGTTATCGCTTCCACCCCAAAATGATGGCACAGCAATCACTACTGCTTTCACTATCGACTCAGCTTTAAGCGGCGCTGGTGGCTTAGATACTGGAACTATTGGTAACTCTACACATTATGCTGTGTACGTTATCGCCAGTTCTAGCAACTCAGCAATTAACTTACCGCCAAGCACACCTGGCATTCAATCTGTGCCACCTTTTGCAGTTCCTTCAACATCTGATCCAGTTGTTCAGGATGGGTATTTTGTTCAAACAAAAGTAATGATATCAGCAAGCTTCACAAGCCCACTGTTACCATTTGGCTATGATATGTTTAGACGTATCGGCGCTGTATTAACTGACGGTTCTGCATTATTCCTAGCCTTCGATCAAGATGGAAGCAGTGCTGACAGAACTATCACTTACCGCGCATCTATCGCTACTGATGTGACTGCTGGTTCATCTTCATCATATGCAGCCGTAGACGTATCAGGCTCAGTGCCAGTTGCAAGCGTTAAAGGCTTATTCAAAGTAACCTTTACTCCTACCGCTGGCGATGATCCAATTGAATTGCGCAGTGGAGACTCAGCCGCAGCAGGCGACAGTCAAGCAGTATTAAGTGGTTCAGTTGCAGCAGTTGTAAAGATTGGCATGCTTAGCTGTCCAATAGGTGCTACTTTAGCTTCAGGAATAGACTACAAAGTAACAGGTTCCGCTGTAGCAGTTAATGTACAGGGCTACATAGACGTACTGTAATCGAAAATTACATATAGCGGAGCACAGGCTCCGCTTGTGTAAGTGGAGGGGCAAGGATGTCATATAGCGTTATTAAGCTCATAACAGATGCGTTTTATGCATCCGGTATTGCGTCTCGTGAGTTTCAAACAATTTCAGGGCCGCAAATACAGTCTGGCCTACAGTTTTTAAATGATATCTTGGCTGACAAAGCAATTGAAAAAGATATGGTTCCGTACTTTTCTAAGTACGATTTCTTCGCAGTTGCAGGACAGGAAGAATACTTTATTCCTAATCTTGAAAAGCTAGAAACCCTTACGTTCTTTATAAACGATGTCAGATACCAAATGCGTGAAATGAACCGTAAAGCATACTTTGGCTCTTCTCGTGCAGACAACATTAATTCATTGCCGTTCAATTGGCATTCTGAAAGAACAATGGGGGGCATAAAGCTATTTTTATACTTCAAGCCTCAAACCAACTATCCACTACAGATATGGGGTACATTTAGGCTTACAAGCGTAGTGTTAAACCAGGATTTAAACACAACCCTTGGAACGGCAAACCTAGGCATCGCAACAGTGGGCGGAGTGTCACCATATGTAATCGCCGCAGGGCAACTAGTTGTTAACACTGTGGACTTAGCCGGAAGCTATGCAGACATTGCAGCCTTGGTTACATACATCAATACTGGCATTGTAGCTTTTGTAACAGCCCAGGTAACAGGCACACAACTTATATTGTCGAGCTTTAGAGGCACCAACATAACGGTACAAACCTCTGGGGATATAGGCTTTACCAACTTTATTACCTTCTCAGACTTTAGCTTGCAAAATGGCCCGTTAAACGAAACATTCCTACCTCAAGGATTAGATTTGTTTTACATCAACTATTTGAAGTTCTCCTTAACTGACAGACTTTGCACAGAATATAACTTTGCCACACCCACAAATGTTTCTAAGCAGTTATTACAATATCAACTATGGATATCTTCTAAGTCTGCACCAATGGATTTAACCCAAAACAAAATATCAACATTCCAAAAAAATAGCACATTGAGTTGGTCGCAGATAAATATAGGCCTGGGATGGGGTATTGGTTGATTGGTTTGGGTTGGGATTAATGTGTAATGCTCTTTTTTTAAAGGGTAGCGTGAAATGGGTGAACTAAAAAAGACATGCACAAAACACGGTGCATTAAAACCAGAAGATATATATAAGGCAATGGGTTCTCAATATTTAGCTGGTTATACATTGAGATGTAGGCGTTGCATATTTGAAAAACGAATGAGGGGATTGGCTAAAACATGTAAAAAGCACGGAGTGCTTAAATTAGAAGATGTAAAGGGGGATGGTAGGTGCTCTATTTGCCATAGAGCTACAGCGAATACAAAGCGCAATACAGATCAAGAAGCCAAAGCTGCGCGCAATGTTAGAGAGAAGTTAAAGAGAGACGAAGACCCGCAAAAATATAGAGACATTATAAGTCGATATAGAGCAACCCTTCCAAAGGGGCATCGTATAAGAGATGTTTTAACGCTGAGGGGTTTAAGTTGGGAGCAATATGAGCAACTTAAAAAGGATCATAATGACAAGTGCGCAATATGTGGGATGCCTGAAACCAGGCTTTGCTCTAAAAACAAAGGCCAGACCCTACGGCTTGCCATTGACCACTGTCATCTATCTGGTGCTGTTCGTGGGTTGTTATGTCATAACTGCAATACAGGGATTGGCAAGTTTAAAGAGAATGTTGAAGTCATGTTCAACGCTATCAACTATATTGAATATTGGGAATTTAAAAAATAATTGTGAGGCTCAAGGATGAGCAATTTCAGACAAACCCCAGGCGCAAAGATAGTACCGCTAAACATTGTAGACGGCTCCAACTTTAGCATCTACAAGAAAATATCTAGCTCCAGAACACAGAACATGTACCCATTAAATGATGATTGGCTTGTAAACTTCCCTGGCTACAAAAAAGCCGCAGCAGCCACCCCCCAAGCATCCATAGGGCGCGGCCAGTTTGTATCTAACCGTAGTAATGTGATCGTAGCTGTGATTGGAGGCGGTGTATTTGTTTTTGATACCGTACTTGGATTTACTCAAGTTCTAGGCCCTGATATTTTATCGACTCAATCCGGCGAAGTGTATATGGATGAAAATCTAAACTCGCAGATCTGTATTGTCGATGGGCAAAACGCATACATCCTAGATTTGGTTAAACCCTACACCTTAACCATCCAAACCGGTGGGCCATTAGGCTCAACATTAATTCCAGGTTACGTAAGATTTCATGATACATTCTTTCTGATTGGCAACGCTCTAGCCGAGGCGAACGGCGCGCAGTGGTGGGCTTTCTCTTTTGCCACACAGCAAACCATATCAGCTACTACACAGTTAGCACTACAGACAAAGCCAGATTACGCGCTAGCTATCGTGCCAATCCCCTCACAGTCTAGCAACGTATTAGTAATGGGGCGCACTGTCTGCGAGGTACACAACCACATTGGCGGCGTACAAAACTATAGGCGCAATCAATCAACCAGTATTGATTTTGGCGTATTAAGCCTTGGAACAATTGCATCTAACGACAAATACATTGTATGGCTGGGGATAAACGAATCAAACGCACCTGGCATATTGGTGTTTAGCGGCCAAAGCGCAGAACGAATCTCTACTGCTGGTATTGACAATGTACTGTCTCAAATAAAAAAACCAAAACAATCCACAGCATTCTTTTTTCAAGAAAACGGACACTTGTTTTATCAAATAAGTTTCACTAATGTTCAAGATAACTTGACTTTATGCTATGACTTCAGTACCGAAAAGTTCATACACCTAACAGACCAAAATCAAAACTTTCACCCAGCTATAGATGTAGTAAGATTTAACCAAAAAAGTTATTTCCTATCAATAAAAAACGGCGCTCTATATGAGCTAGCCACAAAATATACAAATATAGATGAAAACATTGTAGGAAGCTCCAATGCACTTTATGACAGTACGTTACTTCATGCAATTCCTAGATGTCGCGTTATTGAATCTATCCGTCGTGGTGATTCCAGCAGATTTATTACTAGCTCTGTGGTTTTCACAATGGCTCAGGGTGACGATGAGCGTGTTACTGGTCTTTCTATAGCACAGCAACAACCAAATCTAATTGTAACTGAAGATGATTTTATACCTCCAAATGCGCCAATCATTACCGAAAACGGTGATTTCTTAATATCAGAAACATTAACAGATTACCCACTATCACCAACCGCACTATCTAATTATTTACCTCCGGTGCAGTTAAATTACCGTGGTCGGGTAGACATGGCGTTTAGCTTAGATTCAGGCACAACATTTAGTAACTTTGTCCCACGCTACTTAAATGCAATCGGAAACCGTGAAAACATGATTACATACGAAGGCCTTGGGCGCGCTAACGATTTAACACTACAGATATGGTTCTGGACTCTTAGCTCAGTGATAGTTTCTAACGGGGAGGCACAGATTTACTAATGAATATCCCAGACTATATGAATGATGTAAATTCAAAATCCCCAGCACAAGAAGATTATCATCAAGACCTTAACGGAGTCCTAAAGCAAAACATAGGGCTTAACGGTTTTGTTATAAGCAGCATCACAAATGCAGACCTTACAGTAACGCCTATACTTGATCCAAATACAGGTGCATTTACGACCGTAGCCGATTTAGCCCTAGTGGGAACCATGTTCTTTGTAACAGATGGCGCTCCGGCTGCATGGGTTGGCAAGTTATCAAGTGGCCCAACAGTTTTAGTGCGGTTTAGTACCGCAGCATACCCGTAGGAGATTATAATGGGGTTCTTCAGCAACATTTTAAATGGCGGTCAAAACCAAGACTCAGCAGCCGCCGCCAATAAATATTTAGATCAGATTCCTGGAATGGCTCATAAAAACTTAGATCCATTCAACAACCCTGGAGAAAAGGCGCAGGGCTTCGTGGATCAGATCCTATCAGGCTACAAGCCCTCTACTGGCTATCAATTCAAAGAAGATAAACTACGCCAGGGATTAGCTAATACAGCCGCTACAGGCGGTTTCAGTGGCACTCAGTACGACCAAGGGAAACAAGGCGAACTGATGAACTCTTTGATGGGTGACGACATGCAGCAATATCTCACAAACGTATTGGGCGTGCATGACAACAGCTTTAAAGCTGCATCCCAACTAACGGATGTTGAGGGTGGCGGGCTGAACCAGCAAGGTGGACTAGCCTTTGGAGCTGCCGAACAAAACAACGCACGTAACTCATCTCTAAGGGATGCATTGCTTCAACTTGCAGGTACGGGAGTGGGCGCAGCACTTGGAGGCCCAGCAGGTGCCTCAATTGGTGGCAGCATTGGCGGCAAACTCGGCAACATGTTTGGAAGCAAATCAAACGGTACCGGATGGGGCCAAGAGGCTTTATTTGGCGGTGGTGGTGGTGGATATCACAGCCCAGCTAGATCAACTGCACCTGGTGCAAACTTTTTGGGGCGATAATGGCTATAAATTTTACTGACTTCTCATCAAAAGACAAATGGCACGCTGACAAGTTCGGCGGCGTTAGTGAGTTATTGCCGAACATATTGAAAGGCTACAAGATGGGCAAAGAGCCAGAGAAGATGCAAGCTGATTTGGACTATAAAAAATCCCAAACTGCAAAGGCACTTCAAGGTGGCTCGCTGCAAGGTATGGCTCGCGATAGAATGGATTTAGAAAGGCTTAGGGTTAAAGTCGGCGAAGGCAGCGAAGTATACAAAGGAGCGAAGAGAGACTTCCAAAACAGAGAAGACGTACAGCGGTCTAACATAGACCGACGAGAACAATTATCACAGTACGAAACATGGGCATCCATGAGCCAGGACAGAAAAGCTAATGTGCAGGGCAAATATGCAGCTCTTGGAATCCATGACGAAAATCAACAAATTAAATTATTCGTTAATGGAATGAGTCCTGAGAAAATAACAGCAGAAAGAAAAAGGCAAGCCGAGGAAGACGCAGGACAGCAATCAGCCAACAACAATGCCAGTCCCAATGCCAGTGCCAATGATCTACCAGAGGTACCTGGCAGACCAAATGTAGATCCAACTGGTCGCATTAAACCTAGCACTATTTCTACAAATGCGGACATTTCATCAATAAATCAAAGTAAAGCTGCCCGTAATGAAGATATGTTCATGGAACCTCATTTACGAGAGGTGGCAAAGTACCACGCAAACAAAATTGGCGAAACATCTATTAATTTAATCAAAGATTCAATGAGCAAAGACCCACAAATAATGCAACAAGTAGCTAAAGCTTTGGCTGTACGCGCGATAACACCCGAAATATCTGGGTATAGAGCAAGAGCGACGGATTCATCCAATGCGCACAAAGCACTACAAGAAATAACAAGCAAGTCATTACTGGGGTTGAATGCTTTTAACTTTCAAATAGATGCAGAAACATTCAAAATTGCACAAGGGATGATAAGTGAATTAATACAGGGAATGGGTAAATCTCGCGAAGACGGGCTGGCAGGAATCGACCATGAAGAAATTAAAATGGCCAACCAGATGTCAAGCACAATCAATAATGCGCAACAACCGCAGCAACAGCAGCCACAACAACAACAAAAAGTTATAAATGTGGAAGCAATTCTCAAGAAGCTAGAAGCTAACAGGGGGCGCAGATGAACGCTGATTTAAACGAAATACGACAAGCTTACCCAGAGTTCAAAGACTATTCGGATCAAGAATTGGCCCCTGTGCTTCATGAATCTTTATACCCTGAAATACCTCAAAAGGAGTTCTACAGGGAGATTAAATTTAACCCCAACTCTCCTGAATACAACATGACCCAGCCAGGAGACTATAGAAACCCTATTGACGCAGGTGGGGACGCAGCAAGAGGATTGCCACAGAGTCTCGTAGATGCTGGCACAGCCCTGTTTAAAGGCGTTCCAAGCATGGCAATGCACCCCATCGAATCTGCAAAGGGATTTGCCGCTGGTACAATGAGCGGCCTCAACACATTGGTTCAAAATCTACCTAACAATCTGGTCGAGTATTTGCGTGAACACCAAGCTAACAAAATGCGACAAACAGAAGAAGTCAACGTAGGGCGCAGAGCAGCTGGCAAGCAAGAAGTACCTAATACCGACTGGCAGCTACCAGAAGGTATAAGTGGAAACTGGGCATCTGACGAACAAAAAGAGTTAATGAACGCCTTCACTGAAAAGTATTCGCCTGATTTCGAACGAAGCGCAGGATCCGACTTAGCAAACACTTTTGGCAAATATGCACCTGCCACAACATTTTCTACTGCGATTACAGGTAGCCCTATTTTTGGGATAGGTGCACAAGCTATAGCTGAAAACCAAAACCCCATAAAGGAAATACTGACTGCCAAGGTAATGGGGAAAGCAGGAAAAACCATTTTCGACAAAGGTAAATCTGTTGCATCTAGCGAGGGTGCCAAAGCCGCTGCACAAAGTGTCAAAGCCGCTGCACAAAGTGTCAAAGAGGCAGCTTCAAAAGCAAACCCTCTTGAGATACGTGCAAAGAAGAAGGCAGCAGCCAAGGAAGCAGAAGCTACAGCTCAAAAGGCCGAGGTTGCTAAGGAGGCTAAGATAGCTTCTGAAAATGAAGCCGCAGGGAAAGCCATTAGAGAAGCTCAAGAAAAAAGTACAAAACTTGACTCCAGGATTCAAGAACACACAGACAAAATCCAAGAACTTGCAAAATCGTTACTGGACATGGACAGGCAAAAAAACAGAACCGAAACCACAATGACCGAGGCACAAAAAAGAGTTGCAAAAGAAACAGGCAAAGCGTTGCAAGCAGAGTCAACACAAGTATCCGAAACAGCCAACAAGATAAAACAATACGCGCCAACTAACGAAGCAGCAGCGCATGCAACCTTGCATAAATCAATAACAGAAAAGGCAAAGGAACTACATGCTGAAGCTTCAAAAAGGTTTGATGATGTGTATAGCGAGCCAGTTGGGAATAAAACCCTGGGGACACAGCCAACTAGATCCCTAACCACGTCAGACATTACCGAAGGCAAACTATATAATGAAGCCCTAAGATATTTGGAGTCAGTCAATTCTCCTGCTCCATATAAGTTTACCCAACCTGGAGCCAGAGCTTCTACGGTTAGGGAAATGGTAGATTTTGCAAAACTTGTTCAAAGAGAACAACTAAAAGCTGGTAAGCAAGCAAGTAATGACAGTTTAAAAACTAGCGAAAAGAACAAAGCTAGCAATGCAATTAAACCTTTAAAAGAGCTAAAAGAACGACTCTTGGAAGATGTAAGAAGTAACGTGACACCAAAGCAGTACGCCAACATAATGGATGCCTATACTAACTGGGGAGATTATGTAACGCCATTTAACGTGCATCCATTCTTAAATGATGCTTCAGCTCCATTTGGAAAAGTAAGAACTGTTAATGCTTTTAAAGCACTAAATAAATTAAACCAACCCAAGTTAACTGCTCGCTTAATGCAAGACCCAACAGTTTCCGAGGCAATGGCAAAGTTTGATTTAATTAATTTTGATTCTATAAAAGCTTCTAACATTAAGAAACTATTAGACTCAGACCAAGGAAGGGCATTACCACAAGAAGCCAAGGCATTGCTAAACGAACAGCTAAAAAATCTCAAGGAAGTTGAAAAATCTGAAGTGCTTGCTAATGAAATTTCAAACACAGAGTTAAAGTCAATAATTAATGAGCCAAGGATAAGGGAAATACTCAAAAACGACCCATCCATATTAAAAGACTTGTCAGACATTAAAACTCTTAAGGCTGCAATTTCAAAGTTAGAGGCGGCCATGAAAGAGGCAAAATTCACAGAAAGAGAAATCACACAAAAAACCAACGCGCTAAAAAGAGACTTAACAAGTTTAAACAGCCAAATAAAAAGCATGGAAGCACTAGAGACACAAAGGTTAGCCACACAAGAGGCGACAGCCAAAGCTGACAAAGCCGAAATAGATGCAGCGTCGGCAGAAAAAGCAAAAGCAAAATTAAAAAAACTTGAACGGTTTAAAAGTTTAGGTTCATATCTTAAATGGGCATTAGTTTATGGTTCAGCGAGGTTATTATAATGGACAATCACATCACTACAGTTGACTTAGAACCGTTACTAGTCGACAAAGACACAGGGGCGCTTCTATCAGGCGGTTATATAAACTTTTGGCGTGACGCTGACCGAAGCGTGCCAAAACTGGTATTTCAAAAAGTAGAAACAGGCACAGATCCCGTAACTGGATTACCAGTTTACGGCTTTGTTGATCTACCCAACCCTGTACAGTTAAGTTCTATAGGCACCATCCAAAACGCCGCCGGGGATAATGTTGCACTGTACTACAAGCCGTTTGATGCAGACGGAGAGGTAGACTTATACTATATCGAGGTCTTTAACTCTTTATCGGTTTCCCAGTTTACCAGGGAAGGATGGCCCAACACTTTTGCAACTGACAATCCAGGTGTAAACGGTGCAGGTGGAAGTGATAACCAAATATCTAATCCACAATTTTCTAAAGTTTCTTTTGATTCAGCCAACGGGGTAACAATAGCTTCATCAATTGCCGCTACTGTAACTGTTGAGATAGCTCCTAAATGGAGCATAGCTGTAGTGTTTAGCGCGGCTGGAACCACTGCTGTCGCAAGAGTCGCAGTCGCAGGCAACTCAAACCTACCAACCAACCCACCATTTTACTTGCAAGTAAGCCCTGGCGTTAATGTTTCGGGCATTACTCTTACCCAGCGTTTAGATAATAATCCAGGGATATGGTCATCAACTGTAGCAGGGGAGGAAGGTTTTGTTGCCACCAACATGATGATAGGCAACAATAATGGCACTATAACCGTTGACTACACCCCCTCAGTCGGCACGGTAACCCGTATATTCTCACAGACAAATGCTACTGTGGACTTTGCAGAGTTTACCGAGACAGTTCAACTAGACCCATCCGACAACACGGATACAGGTGATGCAGGTTACGTAGACATTGTCATTACAGTTCCAAACACTACAGTTTCACGATTCTCTAGTGTGCAAGTACTGCCTATCAATGAAAATATTGTAAACGTAGTGTATGAACAAGAATCAGTTAACAGGCAGGTTGACCACCTTTTCAACTTCTATAAAGCCGGACTAGATGCCAAGCCTATTCCTAGTTATTTAATAGGATGGGACTTCCCATTAAACCCAGCTCAGTTTTTAACCTCAACAGTGGCAGCCTCAGCTATTGGTGCGAACAAATCTAAATATGTGTGGGATCAAACCCTAATCTTTCAAACCGCAGACAGCGGAGTTGGTATAACTAGAAACACATCTGGATCAATAGTTGGAACCGCAGCGGCAACCACTCAAATGGCATTTGTTCAATATCTGCCAGCCACCACATGCCGCGAGATGTTAAACAATAAGCTGTCAGTAATGCTAAGCACATTCAGCTCTCCAGCAGGGGGTGTTGCCGGAACTGTCACCCTTTGGTACACGACTGACGGGACACTCCCAAGCGAGTCTGCTTCTAACAATTCTATAGTTCTCACGCTAGATGCAAATGGCAGACCTGCAACAACAAACGGCACATGGGTAGAAATACCTAGGGGTGCTCTGGGTGATGCTACGTTCATATCTCCTGTAGCTATTGATAACAACTATGCCAACATTGGGTTTAGTGGATGGGATGCCGCAGGCGTAGGTTCAACAACTGCCACTTATTTTGCAATTGTAGTGGGTACCGCCTCAATGACCATGGCCGACACCATCACATTCCAAGCTATATCTGTAGTGCCAGGAACAGTGCCAACACTTCCTGCACCCCAGTCAATAGATTCAGTGTTAAGAAACTGTCAATACTATTATGAGAAATCATTTGAAGTAGGAACATTGCCAGTACAAAACGCCGCTGTAAATACAGGAGAGTTCATAAGCGCACAAAATAAAGCCGCATCAACGGCAAACAATATAGTTGGCAGCATTTTATACAAGGTGGCAAAAGCAACTGTACCTGTAACTATAACTACCTACAACCCAGGCGCCGCCAACGCTGAAGTAAGAAATGAGAGCACATCGACGGATTGCTCAGTTATAACCCTAATCAACAGCTCGCTTAACGGATTTGCATTAACTTGCTCTACAGCGTTAGCGACAGTGGTAGGCAACAGGCTTGGGATTCATTGGACAGCAGACTCAAGGCTAGGAGTATTCTAACTAACTGCTAGCATATTAGCGATAACATGTAAAAGACCTATACTTTGATTTAATGAAAATGGAGGCCAAGGATGGCAATACCGTACAACATTAATCCAGTTACCCGTGGAGTAAACGGGTTTGGATTACCAGTAAGTGACCACAGATATTCAGCTACCCTAGCTGATGCAACAGACACTACTCTTGCAGTTCCGCTTGATTTACCTATGGGTGCCATGGGCATGATAGGAACCTCTAATCCAACCGGAAACATTGCACAAGCACCACAGGGACGCAGCAAATGGATTGCTATGTTTTCCTATGATGTAAAAACACTTGGCAATGTATGGGTAGCTGTTGGCGCAACCGCCGCAGTCCCAGCAGGCGCAGGATTACTTCTGTCCACCTCCCAATTAAACCCTACTGCATTAGATGTATATAGCGGTGACGTGTTGCACTTTATAACCGACACAGCCAGCATTAATTTATCTGTAGTGTTTTATCACATACAGGAGTAAGACCTTATGTACGTCAAGCTAAGTCAGTTCGCAGTTGGTGGAGAAATGCTGGTAGGCGATATAGCCGCAGGTCTTAGGGCTGGGCTTGATACCCAGTTCGACTTTCCAGGTACAGGCATTAAAGATGCAGCGGGTGGTTATTTACTACAGTGGCTAGCGGGCGCTGGGCCAAATGTTAACTATATAGCCACCACATCGTCAATCGCCTCAAGCCCTCCACTGATTAACGCCATAGGCACAGACACTAATATAGATCTAACTATAACCGCTAAGGGTACAGGACATGTTGCATTTGGCGGAACAGGCGCAGTTGGCGTACCAGTAGGAACAACAGCTCAAGAACCAGCAGGATTTGCAGGTGGTTTGCGCTACGATACCGACACAGACTTTTTACGTTACTGGGACGTAGGCGTAGGCGCGTGGGTAGATATCATTGCAGGCTCGGCGTTCAACACCGCAACTTACGTTACAAACATTGATGAGACAACAGACCTCCCCAACAGCCAGCCGTTATCAGCTCTTGCAACGGGTATCATGAGAGTTACGACTGCTACGGGCATTATTGACTCTCTTGCAATCCCGTTAAGTGCAACGCTTGGTGGAACCGGAATTGCTAATGCGTCAGGCTCAACAGTCACATTGGACGGAGCATTGTCCACCGTAGGTGCATTCACAGCAGCTTTCACAATGACGGGAAACACGGCTGTAACCTTCCCAACATCTGGAACTCTATCTACGACAGTGGGGACAGTGACAAGTGTTAGTGGTACAACTAATGAGATAGATTCAACGGGCGGTGCAACGCCTGTGCTTTCATTGTCCGCCACCGCGATTGCGCCTGGCACGTTGGCGGTTACAACGAGCTTGAACATCAACAGCACCATAGATGTCGTTGGCGTGATTGATGATGATTCAATGGCAACAGCTACAGACACCAACATATCTACTGCCGAGGCTATGAAAGCTTATGTTGATGCTCAAATATCAGGCTCAGGAGATGTTGTAGGCCCCGCCTCTGCAACTGATAATGCTCTGGCTCGTTTTGATACCACTACAGGTAAACTACTACAAAATAGTATAGTTATTGTTGACGATGCAGGCGCAGTGACAGGATTAACATCGTTAGATATAGCTGGAACAGTAGCAGTTGTTGCAGTGATAGATGATGATACTATGGCAACAGCTACAGACACTAACCTGTCTACATCTGAAGCTATAAAAGCTTACGTTGATTCAGGCGCAGGTGGAGGCGGAACTGTAACCGAGGTTACAGGAACCGCAAATCAGATTGATGTTGCAACAGGAACTACTACGCCGGCTCTGACCTTATCATCAACAATTGTAACCCCAGGTTCAGTGGATGTTGGCAGCACTCTGGATGTCACAGGAGCAACAACTCTAGATACTACTCTAAATATTGGCGGTACAATATCAATTGATGGAGTAATTGATGACGATACATTCGCAACTGCTACAGCTTTAAACATACCAACATCCGAATCAGTCAAAGCTTATGTAGATGCCTCATCTTCTTCCGGCGACAGTATGATACAAACAGTTGTGGTCACTCATGCGTTCTCGGCTGGCGATTGGGTTTACCTTAACGGTGCGGTCTGGACGCTTGCCAGTAATGCCTCTGCTGCAACTGCTGAGAAGGTAGGTTACATATCTGCAATCTCAACTACTGTTAGCTTCACCCTGCAAATGGGCGGCTACATTACAACTGGGTTAAGTGGTCTTACCGCAGGGCAAGTGAGCTTTCTTGGTACTGGAGGGGCTGCCACTACTACTGAGCCTACAGCTAATGGTGCGATATCACTACCACTTTTCGTTGCTCAGACTACAACCACTGCAATCATGCTTACTTATAGGGGTGTCGTTGTTGGGTCTGCTGCGGCTACTGGAGCACTACTGAGTGCCACTAGGTTGACCTCAGGCTCTGGAACATACAATGTCCCAGCCGGTGTTGATAAAATAATTGTAAAAGTTCAAGGTGGCGGCGCGTCAGGTGGAGGCTCAAACCCTACCGCAACAACATTTTCATCTGGTGCAGGAGGTGGGGCTGGCGGTTACTGTGAAAAAACCTACTCTGGAATTTCTGGCAGCTCTTATTCTTATGCTGTTGGTGCTGGAGGTGCTGCTGCTGCTACAGGAGCAGACGGAAATAATGGTGTTGCTTCTACTTTTGATGTTATGACAGCCAACTTGGGTGGGGCTGGAAACGCCGGTGTTGCGGTTGCTGCGTCTGTTGCAAATACAGGCAGACCTGGGGGTGGCGGAACTTCATCTGGTGGCGATTTAAATTTCAACGGTGGGGCAGGAACTTTTGGGTTCACCGGAAACTCTGGTGGGAACTATGCTTACGGAGGACGTGGTGGCCAAAGCCCTCTTTCTGGGGGCGGAGAATACTCAGTTACTTTCACAGGTTCAACCACTGGAATAGCAGCTCCTACAAACTCTGGCGCAGGTGGCAGCGGTGGCTCAGGACTTGGCACAACTACCGCAGCAGCGGGCGGAGCTGGCGCAGCCGGAATCATTATCATTGAAGAATACAGCTAGGAGAATATATGTTTTACTTGATTAAGAGTGGCGTGGTGAAAGCCAAGTTGTCAACCCCAGAAGAAGTGTTGACCTACAAAGAAGTATGGATGGAGTATGACGAAGACGTTAAAATTGGAAGCCTGCATGACGGGATTAACTTTACAGACAGCACGCACCAAAAAGCATTGAAGTTGCTGCTAAAATTATCAAGCCCTGTTGAGCCAGCTGATATAGCAGAGAAAACTAAACTAGAAAAAGACATGGGGAGAGTGTAATGGCTAATAGCGCACTAAGTGCAATAGGCGGCAACGCTGTAATCGGCAAGCAAGTGTTCACATCTGGCACTGCTGCAACTTACACCCCTACGCCTGGAACTGGTACCGCATGGATTAGAGTGTGGGGCGGTGGC
>Ga0222676_1000229_pt1 | contig 21971 bp, 41 predicted proteins | sample AntAcemetagen870_FD_179815 | JGI IMG/M metagenome (GOLD analysis project Ga0222676, IMG submission 179815) | Saline water microbial communities from Ace Lake, Antarctica - #870 | ecosystem: Environmental > Aquatic > Non-marine Saline and Alkaline > Saline | place: Antarctica: Ace Lake...
ATATTATAGTAACATATTATAGTAACATATTGTTAAAAAACAAGTTTAATTATGTTTTTTCTAATTGGCGGCTCTCATCCCACTACCCTAAAGAGGTTTGGGTCGGAGTACCGACCCAAACTTTCTATGAAAGTAGGGGTTTTCTCGCCGCTGATGGATAAAAAAATCTAAAGTATCTGTTTCTGCTAATGATTATTTGGATTATTCTAAGAATTTACGTAATCATTTAAATAACATAGCTATTCCTAGACATTTTGTTTATGAAAAAAACAACAATATTTTTGTTTGTGATTATATTTCAAAGCATTTTATTGAAAATGGTTACACGGTTGAATATTTAAATAGTTGTTCGAATATTTTAGCTTATAAAGGTGATATTAATTCTGGTTCTAAGAGAGTTTTAGGATCGCATTATGACTCCGTCCCTGGTTGCCCTGGTGCTGATGATAACGGCTCTGCTGTAGTGGCAATGCTTGAGGCTTCGGTTGATATAAATGATGAAGATGTAGTATTTGTTGCTTTCAATAGAGAAGAAGATAATCTATTAGGTAGTCGTGAATTCTGTGATAATTTGTTTTTTGATATTTCTGAAGTTCATATTTTAGAAATGGTTGGTTTCTTTAGTGATGAAGAAAATTCACAGAAAATGTTTGATTTGCCTTTAATTAAAATTCCAACTGTTGGCAATTTCTTGGGATTGGTTTCTAATAAAGATTCTAACTCTATTTTGAATAAAGTTGTTGATATAGCTTCGGAATTTATTCCAGACCTGTCTGTATTAGGGCTGAAAATATATTTAGGTTTGGAAAATAATATAAGTGTTTTAGAAGAGGTGAAAAGGAGTGACCACTCTCCATTTTGGGACAAAGGAATTCCAGCTTTGATGTGGACTGATACAGCTAATTTCAGAAATGATAATTATCATAAAAAACAGATACTCCTGAAACATTGAATTATGAGAAAATGTCCTTGGTAGTAAATTTAATAGTCCAATATTTTAGGAATAGTTAATCACCATGCATGATGATGAAATTAATATAGTTGGTAAATTTATTCCAGTTGTAAACGAAAAACCAATTTGTGTTCAAATAGATGATTGTGATGATTTTTTTGTACCTCTTTTTACCCAAGAGGAAAATTGTAAAAATGTCACATTGAAAATTTTGAAAAAATTGAAGATAGAAGAAGGTTTTGTGATAGGTAAATTGAAGACAGAAGATGTTGTAGTGAATATGATGGATTCTGGTATCAGAGTCATGTTAGATCCTATACTTGAAAATGAAAATTGTACTAAGTGGATAGAGATTATAAAAACAGACGGGCATTTTAAAGGGAAATAATGATAAAATTTAAGATTAAGTCAATAGAAGTGTGTTGTATCCCACCCTCTTTGAGGGTTTATAATTTCGTCAAAACTGAAAATCATAGTAGTGTTACTAGGTCTAAAATTCTACAAGAACGGTTAGAAGCTAATTCCTCTTGTTCTTTTAGGATTGCATTACCGTACTTAGTTCTTTCGATAGATAGACGAAAGCAATGTCTTGCTTTCGTGAATCATATTCCTGTTGATACCGCAAAAGGTTATATAGATTGTTCGAAAAGAAGTATAAATGTTCCTTTACCTCATTGTAATTCTCGTGGGGTTGTTTGTATGAATGTATTTCGTTCTAAAAATATTGATGAGTTTGCTACTAATTTATTGTCTACAAAATTTTTATATCCTTATAACCCATTTGATACTAGATGGCTCAGATATACTGAATTTGGAGATTTCGATGGTCTATTGGAATATTCTGAAACGTTACACCATGCTGGTCAGATAGATTTGAGCAAGTTTTTTACAAAGAAATTATCAGATTTTTTACAAAGAAATTATCAGATTAGGTAAGATATCGAACTTTTCATTATTAAAAAAATCTGAGAATTTGTGAACCATTTTAAGAGTAGGTCGCTCTAGTTAAATGTGAAAAAATAGTTTTTCTCTTTACATCGTCAAAGATTAGACTATACTAATAGAAGATTCGGGTAGGACAAATGGTAAGTTGCCAGCCTCATAAGCTGGAGATAATGGGTTCGACTCCCATACCCGAGATTCAGACTTTGTGTCTGTTGCTGAATTAAATAGTGCAAATACTAGTTATGTACTGGATAATTCGGTAGAAGTTGATTAAAGTTGTTGTTACACCGTAATTAAAATTGTAATTAAACGTAATGACGACAATCTGAATGTAGTTCGGTTCTTAGGATGAACTAGGTTAAAATTTTACTCAGAAATATTGTAAAGAAGAGTTAAAAATTGAACTTAGCAGTGGGTCTACATAAAATTTTACTAAAGAGCTTTAAAATGTTAGTTAAAAAAACTCAAAACAAGATTACGAAACATACATGGCATGTATGTACAATTACTTTTACCCATAAGGGTAAAGGGAATGTAGTTGCGTTTTGAGTTAAAGTAAAAAGTGTACTTGCTCAGAATTGATCACCTAAGCAAGTAAAGAAAAGTTCTTATCCTGTTTAGGTTCCACCTAAGCAGGATTTTTTATTGGAGTGATATGAGAACTAAAAATGGACATTGTTCGGAGCATAAAACATTTCCAGCAGGTAAAATGATTCCTTTTGGCTATGTTAAAAGAATAATAAGTTTAACACAAAGACAGAAGAAAATAGTTAAGAAAATACACACGAAAAGATCAAGGAGATATTTGAAAAAGAATTTAGATTGAATAACGCCCCTATAGCTTAGTTGGCTAAAGCATCGCACTTTTAATGCGAGGATCGAAGGTTCGAGTCCTTCTGGGGGTACTTTTAAATAAACAGTTTCGTCAGAAGCAGGTTCTGTATAAAAACCTATTGAACAGCATCATTAGTGTTAACGGTTAGCACGAAACGCTTCCAACGTTTAAGAAAGAGTCGAATCCCTTATGATGCAATATAATACGGTGTACATGGTGTAGAGATAGCATATCTTACTGTGAATAAGAAGGAGTTCGGTTTGAATCCGACTGTATACCCTTATACAGATTGGTCCTTTTGGGAAAGGCTTGTGTCTCCAAAGCACAAAGTCAGTGTTCGATTCACTGCCAATCTGCTTATTAATATTGATATATATTTACACCATATTATGTAGGTGTTTATGAATATCGTAAGTTTAGGTCATAATTGTTCAATTGCAGCAGAACTAAAAAGATTAGGAGTATGGAATAACAAATATGCTTTTGATACAATGAATTCTGTTTGTTTAGAAAAAGTTTGTGACCTTTTGCTTGGAGGGGAAGACTGGTTTAAAGATTATAGCATTGATTCAAAACCAACAAGATCTAAGGATTGGAGAATAGACTGTTTAAGATATAAGACAATATCTGTACATGATGTTTCTTTTGATCTTAACAAACAAGAAGTTATAACAAATCTAATTGACAAAAAACAAAAAGATTTACAAGAATTAAAAAACGTAATCAAAAACAATAGAGAACATATTATTTTGATAAGATCTAATATTAAAGACACGAAAAAAGAAGAGATAGTTTATTTGTATGAAACGATAATTAAGCTTCGAGGGACTAATTTTTCATTATATGTATTTCAAAACAAAGATTATTCATTCGATTTAAAAGGTTTAAATTACTTTAAGATGAAACCTCCTAGTTGGAGTAATTACGAAGAAATTTGGCAAAGAGATGATAATTGGTTTCGAGCTATTAAATCTATTGTTTTTAATGTAGAAGAAAAGGTTAAATTTTTATGAATAAACCTAGTTTTGACGCAGACGGATATCCTACTGATGAAACTCTTGATAAGATTGAATCTTGGAGTGGTGATTGGGAAGGATTGATGAATTTTATTAAAGAAGCATGGAGATATAAGGATTATTTTAAACAAAATAATAATTTTTATACTTTATGTACTGGTGGATGGAGTGGTAATGAGAGTTTAATGACCTCATTAAAAATGAACTATGTTTTTTGGTCATTATTTTGGGTTAGCTCCCATCGTGGCGGAAAATATAAATTTGAATTAAATAGATAAATCCAGCGTGACCGGAATTTGGCTAACGGCTCCGATTTGTACTCGGATATGGTGAAAACCTTTGTGGGTTCGAGTCCCACCGCTGGATCTTATAATATTGAGCATTAAATGATAGATTTTATACAAGATTTATTTGACACGATTTTATAACCTCATCTGATGATTTTAAATCAATACTTATTTTATTTTTTAATCTGCTAACATTTGAGGCAAGAGTAGAAACACCTTTGTTTTTCTTACGCTGACGAGTCGCTTTTTGAGCCGGTGTTAATTCTTCCTTCTCGAATTTCTCTAAAAAATATCTAAACTTCATTTCAAATACCAAAAATTATTAGGTTTATCATGTATCTATAAAAATAGGCAAGGAAATTTCCTTGCCTATGACTAAATAATAAAAAACAGGTTAAATATGATTGCTTTTAAAATATGGTTGGAGAATAAAACAATTAAAATTCCATTACATGATCTTATTATTTCTAAAAAAGCACTAATAAAAGGATTTAATAATATTAAAGACGGAAGAGAAAGTAGAACTTATGGACCCATTGAAGTATGGCAAATTAATGATAAATATCAAATTGTAGATGGTTATCATCGTGTTATAGATGCTATAATTAATGGAAAAGAAACAATAGAATCCCAAATTATTGGACAAGGATATCCTACTTATTATTACATTGCTAAACCAAATGATCAGTTCCATTATGAAAAATCAATTAATTATAATGATTTGCAAAATTTAGCTGATCAAGACCTCTTGGATCAACTTGGTGTAGATTAAAAGAATATATTATAATACAGGCAATTCAGATATTATTAACCAATCACCAAAATTTAATTGCGGCTGTATGTGAGAAGGCGGCTTTTCTTTAAATTGCTGCAATGAAGGCTTATCTTTATTCGTTTTGCGGCGTGAAAACCCCTACCAATTCTAAAAGAGAATTGGCTAGTAATAAGCGAAGCGACCGAAGGGAGCAAGCATGACTAGCCCTTTAGGGTAGTGGGATGAAACGCCGTGAGCTAGAAATTGACTCAAACCATAATCTACCAAAAACATAAAATAAAGCAAGGTTAATTGATGTTAAAGTTGCCCATATTAAATGGGCTATTGGTTGGATAGGAAGCCCCGACCCTTTAGGGTCGTGGGTAGTTCACTATCATATGCTTAGTTTTATATTATTTTTGTAGGCAATGGGACAAATTACTTTACAGAAGAAAGAAATCACATTAACTCTACCTTAGCTCAATTGGCAGAGCATCTAACTAGTAATTAGAAGGTTGACGGTTCGATTCCGTCAGGTAGATTTTATATTTTACAAAATATGATTAAATGATAGATTTCACTATCGTGATTGAGTGGTCGCTACTCCATCACAATCGTTGTTAAGCGGCTTTGAGGTAACAAGTAATGGATTCAAATAGACCATACCCAGAAGGTATAGCATTTGACGAGGCATGGCGACAAAGGCAACGGGCAGAAGCTGCTGAAACCGCAAGGGATATCGCTATTAAACATATTGCAGAATGGTGTGTGGCTATTGATGAAAATGGTGCTGGTTGGGATGATTGGGACGAATACTATAAAGATGCAATGCATAGAAAAAATGAATTATCAGAGATACGAAGTCTTCTTGATGATGCAATATCAGATGCAAGAAAAGAAAGAGCTAATTGGTAAGTTGTTATGATTACGATTTAACTCAATCCATATATTCTCTACCTTCAGTTAAGGTTAATGGTCTTGATTTAAAAGGATACCCATGGATAATAAAGAAAATACCAATGAAGAAAATACCAATGAAGAAAATACCAATGAAGAAAAATATTCGTTGATGAGTCTTTTTGGATTATTCAAAGACTCACCAACGAAAATAGGTTGGGACGACGATGCCATGAATGCAATTAATGCTTTAATTGATGTAGGAGCAACATGTGTTTCACCTGATGATAAATCACCAAAAGTAGTTTGTGAATTCGCTACTGTTCAGGATGCTCAAGCTTTTCATCAAGCTTTTCATCAAGCTTTAATTCAATGTGGCGTGAAGGATCATTGTAAATCCGAAGAAGTTAGCACATGAACAAACCCACCATCTCCTACAAATATCCGAGCAGGATTGGGCGAGTAATATATGACAACTGATAAAAACGTAATAGGTTCTATGGCTGGTTGTAAACTAGTTGATGATAGTATTTTAATTGGCACTCAAGGGTGGTACATTAGAATATGCTGGACAGAAGATGATTATCCGAAAAAACGAAACAACAGGGAAACCATATCATTCGGTGATTCTTCACTTCACCGATCATGATAAGTGGGGGAGTGGAGAGTCGTCAATATCAGAAGAAATATATGCGCATTATTCGATAGAAGTGCCATGCTCTATTTTTGGTTAAGATTATAATGGTCTTGGAGAACAAAAAATGAATCAATTAACTCTACAAAATGTACAACATAATTTGCAAGTTGTATATATACCTAAAACTGGTCCTGTCGAGACAGGAGTAGTTAAATCATGGAACCACAGGTACATATTTGTGAATTATTTCAAGGATGGACAACTGCAAAAAACCGCTCAAGCTACTGATCCTAAACATCTATTCATAAACGAGAATTAACTATGGGAATGTTCGATACTATAATCTGTAAATATCCACTTCCAGGAACTCAACCAGAATTAATCAAAGACTTCCAAACTAAATCATTGGATTGCACTTTAGATTATTATCAAATTACTGAAGATGGCAATCTTATACGAACTTCTGATTCAGAGTACGAAAAAGGCAATATAGATCATTTTACAGGAACTATTAATTTCTACAATTCAAATATTTGTAGTGCGGGTTGGGGCTGTAAATTTACCGCAAATGGGGAGGATTATGAAAGTGTAGAATATGTTGCAACATTCGTTGATGGTTTTGTTACGAGTATTACACAAGTAGAGTACGAACGAGAAGTTTGTTTATCATCTAAAGATGTTCCTGGGTTCCACAAAGAAATAAGAAAAGAAAGTGAATTAGCGAAAATAGACAATTTAGTGGGGACTAAAATTGTCTATTATTATAAGTTCTTAAATAGAGAAGATTCTTACGAAGCTGAAGTAGTGTATCAAAGCAACAATAAATATTGTGTCAAGTGTGAAGATGGTAAATTAGAATTAGTTGATAGATATATGTTAGGTAGTAGTTGGTTTAAAAATAAAGAAGAAGCCATTGAAATAGAGAATTACGGGAAAAAGGTTATAGAAGAATGTAAAAAAGTATATAATGAGAAATTAAAATTAAAAAAGAATAAAGTGTAATTCACTGGTGATTAGTATAATGGTGAGTACGAAATTCTGATAAGATTTAAGAAAGAGTTCGATTCTCTTATCGCCAATAAATTATGAAAGTTTTATTTCTAGATGTCGATGGTGTCCTGAATTCTGATGAAGATATTATCAGCATTAATAACAGAATGCCTTTAGGGGATTTTCATCTATCTCTTTTGAAAGAAATAGTAGATAACACAAATTGTTCCATCGTTTTATCTTCTTCTTGGAGATTGAATATTGAAGCAAAAAATAAACTGATCAATGTTTTAGGTAAAATGGATATTTCTATAATTGATTCTACTAGTAATCTAGGTCAATATCCAAGATGTAACGAAATTAAAAATTGGTTAGATAGAAATAAAGTAGATAATTTTGTTATATTAGATGATGATGAACATGCAGGTTGGGGATTTGAAAATAATTTTGTAAGAACTGATTCAGAATTTGGACTTACTGGTGAGGATGTCGAATTAGTAATAAATAAATTTAATAGTGTTTAAAAAGCCAGAAAAATCTGGCTTTTTTCATTACATCATCACTTAATTATCTAAAATTTAGGTATTACTTTTCATGTTTTTACAGAGGTAAACAAATGACAGAAGAATCGACTATGACAGAAATACAGCCATCTCCACCTGTTAAAAGGCCAGCGATTATCACTATTACTGAATTGGATGATAATGACATGCTTGATATCAGTGTGTCTTTTGTTCCAAATGTGAAAGCTGACGAACCTGTACCAAGCAGTGCTGCTATGGCGATGCGAATGTTAGAATCGATTGATCCTTCTGATATTGAAGAAGGTTTTGTGGAAGAGGATGAAGAATGAGTTGCAGTCTCTTTAAATTAAAAGAAAAACACGATAGAAAGTGTGAATCTTGTGAGGGATCTTCGGCAACACTTTATAAACTAGTAATTAAAGATGTTGTTTTTAAAATATGTCCGATATGTAAATGGAATTTGAAGTCAGATATTGATCATTTAGATCTTCAGGATGATTGTTACTAATATGAAAATTGCTTTGAGCCCAAACTTTAAATCTACAGAATTCGGAATTCCTTGTATTGTAACTTTATCTGATACTCTAAGGTTATCCGTACAGATATCAGGTGATATTGGACAGGAAAAGATGTCATCTATTTTAAAGGGAATTGTAGAAGATTTTGAATACAATCCTGATTACTTAGAGGCTAAAGAATCCTTGAAGGTAGTCTCACCTTCTGATACTATCATGAGGTAAATAGATATTAGATCTGATTCAAATAGTAAAATATTATTTAAAACTTTTACTTCTTGGAGTCATGAATATAATTTGTGGCATGTCTTCATTGAATTAGGTAATGAAGACTGGGTAGAAGAAAACATTATGAGTTACGATAATAATTAATGGGATTAGGCAAGACTAAAAGAATTAAAAAATGGTGCAAGATCAACAACACTCACTTAGGCTGCACAAATCCTGGCAAAAAGATTAGATGTCCAGATTGTAATAAGCAGTTGAAGGTTTTCTCTAGAGAATGTGATGATGCTGGTTGTTATCATTTTTATATGCCGAAACACAAGAAATTAACTAAAAAATGACAATATTAATTGTGTTTTTGGCTTATATTTTTTTTGGTTTAGTGTGGTTTTATTCTAATTTAGAAGAATCACAGTTATTTTGTTCTATTGTTCATAGATGTGATTTGTGGGATAGGATGGAAGACTTAGAAGATGAATTAGCTAAAGCTGGTTTTGATGACAAAGATTATATGACTTTACCAAGACTTCTATTTTTCCCGATTGATTTGATAGGAAAGTCAATAATTTTGATTTTAATGAAGATATCTAATTAATTCTTAAATATATAATGATTTAAGGTTTAATATGAATTTCAAAAATTGGCTTAATGAAGCAACACGTAAATATGTCGAAAAAGTAGTAGATCCTGCTTTGTTGACACAATCAGAATATTACAAATTAGTTAATCCTAGAGACGCTTATCATGATTCTAGTGCATATCAAACCTCTTTAGAAGATAATCAATACAGAAAAAAAGAAGATTTCCCTAAGCTTCTAAACACTAAAATCATTAATGGTATCAAGTTTGAATTTAGACTACAAATAGAAGATAAAGTAAATTGGAATGTTGCTAAAACAGATAAGGAAGGTAATTCCCTCAAAGGACCTGATGGTGGCCTTGTATACTTGACAGAAAAAGAAAAGATTGATAGATATAAAGGTTTAGACAATAACAAAAGATATAATTATTCTGTAGGGGTCTTTACAGAAGAAGGTTGGGTAGGTGGAAGTCAAGATGAATGGGGTGCCATGCTTATTATGGTGGTTCATGAATATAAAAAATTCGGTTTAGGTACAGAAATAGGAAAGATAGCAAGGTCATTTCACCCCGACAAGGATTCTGGAGGTTTTACTCCTGATGGTTATAGAATGTTTCAAAGAGTACATTCAGAGTATGTGAGAGAATATATGAATTCTGGAATGTATTCCCATTTAGTCAAAACCAAACAACTTTCAGCAGAAAGAGCAAAAGAGATAATTGATTCTATTAATCCTAGAAGTAAAAAAACGCAGAAGAATTTGAATTCTAACGATCCTAACGATTGGCTTTTGTTTGCAGATGGCGATTGTTTTATTTTATATGATAAAAAACTAAAAGACGTGATAGATGATGAAGATCACTTCTTTAAAGAGAAAATGATAAAAGGTACAATCCTAGCTAGAGAAAGTTCCGATATATATCGAATAATATATTTTGGTGGTGAAACGCAGGAAATCAAAAAACAAATGATTACTTTATCGGCTATGAGAGCAGCTTATTACAAATTGCCTTTAGCCGTAGAATTAGAAGATTCTATTTTCATTGATACTAGTAAAATAAAAATAATCGAAAGGGACACTGTCAAGCCTGGATTCAAGAGTCATCTAGTTTATTATCAAGGACCTATAGTAAATACAGAAAACTTAGGACAAAAAGAAAAGCAATTTCGCAATAAATTCGACAAGTACGAAGAATTTAGTGTGAAAATGCAAGAACTAGCATATGGTAAATATAGATGAAAAAGTACGTTTCTTGGGCAACGAGTCCTATAGGTCCATTTTTAGGGTTTTTGTTTTCTAGTGTTTTTGTAGTAGTATTTTACCTATACGATAATGTATTTGGTTATATTGCTGCGATAATATTTTGTATACTTTTTTTAGCTTTGACTTTACTTAATTCTATCACACTAGACTTATCATGAAAACACAGGAAGAAATGTACCTAAAAGATAAAATCGAAGAAATAAAATGTCTTCATGAAAAATGCGATTGTAGTAATCGTGGAGGTAAAAAACCAGACGGTTCTCCATGCATTCATTATCTTGTCCATGCAAAAAATGCAGTATTAGTAAAGCTTAGTTTATGACGATAGAGCCATTTAATCAGATCAGAACTTATAAAGATTTGCTTGTTATTCTTCAACAAGCTTCTGAAGAGCAATTAAATCAAGATGTACAGATAGTTAAAAGTCATTGTGTATATAACCATGTTTATTCTCTAGAAGCAGTTATTTGTTTTGGGACAGTAGATGGATTAGAGTTAAAATATGCTAGATCCAGCGTTGATAATCAACGACATGGAGAAGAATTAATTCTTTTTACTGATGGTAATGGATTCGCTGAAGATGGTGCCACTTCTCACACAATGATATTTCCTACTAAATGGGAAAGATTAAAAAGAAGAATACATCTTGAATTATGTAATTTTATAGGAGCTAGATCCAAGTCTGATATTTTCTTCAAAGGAGAGGCTAATTATCCTAAAAATCATTCTGAAAGATCTGATTGGACTGGACCTGCTCAGAAGATAGCAGATGAAGAAAATCAAATTAAAGATACTAATCCCACTTTGGTCCCAATCCTACAAAAAAGAACAGAGAATTCATAATGATAGACGAATTAGGTGATCGTATGAAAGCATACGAAGCAAAGGAAGCAAGCCGAAAACTTATTCCTTTGTTACCTGTTATGGTTAGAATTGATGGTAGGTCATTCTCAAAGTTTACAAAAAAAATGAAGAAGCCGTTTGATGAGAGGATGTCTCAACTTATGGTTGATACCACAAAATATTTGTGTGAACAATCAAATGCTGATCTTGGTTATGTACAATCTGATGAAATATCGTTAGTTTTATATTCGGATTCGTATGACAAACAGATATTTTTCAACTTAAAAATACAGAAACTAGTCTCTCAATTGGCAGCTTTAGCGACTGGTTATTTTATTAATAATTTTTTTGATGAATTAAAAACTATTCCAACTTTTGATTGTCGAGTATGGAATGTCCCTAATCAAACCGAAGCTTCCAACACTATTTTGTGGAGATTCAAAGATGCAGTTCGAAATAGTGTTAGTGGTCTAGGAGCAAGTGAATTTTCTCACAAACAATTATTCAAAAAGTCTCAAAAAGAAATAAAAGAAATGTTGTTAAAAGAGAAAGTTATTGACTGGAACAATTACCCAGAATATTTTAAGTTTGGTACATTTGTTCAGAAAAAACAAAATTTGCAACCATTCACCATTGAAGAATTACAAAAGTTGCCAGAAAAACACTTAGCAAGAACGAATCCTGGTATGCTAGTAATGAGACAGTCTTTTGAATCGTTTAGTTTAAAATTTGATGATGTTTTGAATAAAAATGAATTCATTTTCAATGGAGTAGAACCTTTGTTCAATCATGAAAACATTAACAATTAAAATATTAGAAGAAAAGGTTTATGGTGAAGGTCTTTATACTATAAAGAAGTACACAATTTCTACAGAATGTCCTACTTGCCAAAAAGACTTCATTAGAGATGTTTATGAAGAAGAAATTTTAGCTTGTTGTGCTCTTGATATTTGTGAAACTTGTGAAAATCTACCTATAACAATTATTAGAAATGAAAATTATATTCCTTGATGTTGATAATGTTTTGAACAGCATTCCTTTGTATAGAATACATGGACCTAATTACATTGATTCTATCATGCTTAATAGACTGTATTCGATTACGGTAAAAACAGGAGCTAAAATAGTCTTGTCGTCTAATTGGAGATTGGATTATAATGATTGCTTTAAGATCAAATCAATGTTATCTAAATTTTGGATGGATTTACATGATACCACCCCCGATTTTTCTGATAGAAACGAAGAAATTAAACATTGGGTGTCTATAAACAAAGTGGAGAGATACGTTATCTTAGATGATGATTCTAGGATTGTTGTTAAAAAGAAGAATGGTTTGTTTATTAAAATAAATGAAGAAACAGGAATTACGGATGAGGACGTATATACAGCAGTATCGTTCCTTAACCAAAATGACTAAAATGTTGAAATTTTCACAATGGCTAATTATAGAAGAAAGTGATTTAGTTCCAAGAGAAAAGATCGGAAGTGGTCATTTTGCTAATGTTTATGCAACAGATGACCCCAATGTTGTTATGAGATTAGAACCATTAGGAAACAATGGTGAAGTTTGCGAAAAAGTTATGGCTAGTCCTAAAATGCAATCCACAGGTGGTGTTGTTAAAATATTAGGATCTGAAATAAGAAATATTGATGGTAAAGTTTATAAAGTCACTTATAAAGAAAGAGTCAATATTAATTGGGCGACAATTTTAGGATCTAAGTACGCAAACCTTTTAAAGAAAAAATATAATATTTCCTCGTTGTTGAAAATGATGCATTCTGGTGAAGAAACAGCCTCTAAAATAGGTGAGGTGCCCGCCTTCATCCAATTAGCTTTAGAGGCTTTTAGAACGAAAGAAACAATTATTGATTTTTTAAGTAATTTCAAAGAAGCTTTAGGATTAATAAAAGCCATCAAATCAGGATTGGCTTATAATGATTTACATTCAGATAATTTAGGTCTGAACAAAGAAGGTAATTTAGTGGTTATAGATTGTTAAAATGATAGACAGAATAAAATATTCTAAAGAAATGAAGCAAAGTGCATATTTGCTTTTTTGTTGTGTGATTTTTATGATTTTTGCAGGTGCCGTGTGGTTTTATTTCGGTGGCACCTCTGGTCCCTATTTTATATTTTTTTATGCTTTTTTAATCGACTTACCATTAGGTTTTTATTACCTATGGTTGAGTAACAGACTCTCTAGTGAACTACCCCGACCCTAAAGAGGTAGGGGCTTCCTGCTTCACTCACAATTGCTTTATTTCCAATTAAGGATACAAGTCTAATATCATGTCCACAGGCTTTTTACTTCGGGCGGTTCCCGCCTTGAAGATTTGATCCTAACTAAAGGATCGTTTTTGTGTTTGCCATTTGGTTATCATAGCAAATATATTATAGTAACATATTATAGTAACATATTATAGTAACATATTATAGTAACATATTGTTAAAAAACAAGTTTAATTATGTTTTTTCTAATTGGCGGCTCTCATCCCACTACACTAAAGAGGTTTGGGTCGGAGTACCGACCCAAACTTTCTACGAAAGTAGGGGTTTTCTCGCCGCCGATGGATAAAGGTTAATATGTTTTGTCCTATTCCTGATGATTCTGGTAGAACTGATGATGATTGCGCATCGGTTGTGTGGAAAAGAGGCAGAAAAAGATTAGTAATGAATTTAAATTGTTATGGTTCTACAACAATTAGATGTGGATTAGCATATCCTGCTGGCGGATCTGTTTTAGTAGATAGTTTTGAAGATGCTTGGAAATGGTACTGTTCTGAAGAAAAAGATTTACCCGAAAAGGATAAACATGCAAAAAATTGAATTTCTCACATTGTTGAAAGAAACTGCTGATGCTTATCGAAAGACAGCAAAAGAAACAATTGAACTCAATTCCCACATGAATAACCTAAATGGTCAATGTGATTTGACTCAAGATGAAATTGATGCCGTTCTAGTTGATTTTATTAATTATTTAGCTCGTAATCAAGGTGTTGATTATGGTTTATGTACCAAAGACTTGATTACAGTTCATGTTCATAATTTGGAATAAATATTATGAAGAAGAAATATAGTCTTGGACAAATAGAAAGATTAGCTAAAAACAAAGAAATAACATCTATTGTAGTTGAGTTTGACAAATTGTATTATAAATCTAAAGTGCATTTAAATAAAAAACATACTTATAGCTGGGAAGATAGAGACAAAATAAGATGGGATCATGTAGTTAGGTGCAGGTTGGATTTCTCTAAACCTAAATGGTATATGATTGATGGTGATGGATACAAACGCCCTGGATTTAGAGTTAGACCTGAATAATCGGAATAATTATGACTTTAAATGTTTAATAGATTATTTAAAACAACCTTATTTTTAGGTGAATAAGTTAATGAATGAAGTTGATAAATTCAGATACTTGTTTAGAGCATCGCACAGACATCAATTAAATACTGGACACTCCAAAAATTTATTGTTTTTAAAGTCTTCCAAACTAGGTCTTTGTTTTGTTTTACAAAGAGGCGAAGTTATATTTTTTCTTGGAAGTGTTGAATCATAATCAAGAAAAAATATAATTTTATTTAAAAAAATGCAATTATATTTACTATATAATTACATGAAACTAAGTCAATATGCAAAAGAAAAAGGCGTTTGTTATCGTACAGCCTATAATTGGTTCCACAAAGGACTAATTCCAAATGCAAAACAATTACCGACAGGAACAATTATTGTTTCTGAAACTAAAGAACAATTACCAATAGATGCAAATATTGTAACATATGCAAGAGTAAGTAATCACTCAAGAAAAAAAGAACTTGAATATCAAGTTGATAGAATAAATCAATATTGCCTTGCTAAAGGCTACTCAATTGCAAAATCTTATAAAGAAATTGCAAGTGGAATGAATGATAATCGTCCTCAATTCTGGAAAATGATTGACAGTGAACCAACACTAATTGTTATTGAAAATAAAGATCGTTTAACTAGATTTGGTTTTAATTATATTGAAAGATTGCTTGATAAAACAAATTGCCAAATTGAAGTAATTCATCAAGACCAAGAAGATGAATCCGATCTCATTAAAGATTTAGTGAGTATCATTACTTCTTTCTGTTGCAGGCTTTACGGAATAAGACGAGGACAAAATAAAGTAAGTAAAATAAAAGAGGTTCTTAATGATCCGATCCTCTAGGTTATCTACAAAACTTATCAATGTCAACAAGAAACACAACCTTTCTAGTTTTATTGATGATTATAAACAAGTTACACAAGATTACGTTGACTCATTATGGAACGATCTTGATGAAGAATACAACTGTCCTAAGTTCATTTCAACTAAAGGTTACGATCATCCAAGATTAAGCCAACGTGCAATTAAATGTGCTGCAACTCAAGCCTGCGGAATAGTAAAAGCAAGTACAGAGAAAGCACGCAAACTTATTTGGGTTATCAATAAACTTAAAAAAGAAGACAATGATGTATCTTATCTTGAGGAAAAACTTAGTGAAACAAAGGTAACTAAGCCAAAAATTGACGAAAAATTCAATTGTGAGTTGAACAGCATTTGTTGTGACTTAATGCAACGAAAAGGGATTTGGTTCTTGCAGTTGAAATCAATTGGCAAACAATTTGGGAAAATAAGAACTCCAATTAAACCTCATCGTCAAACAATTAAATGGTTGAAAGAAGGTAAAGTCCTCAATTCATTTTTAATCTCAAATAGTTATGTCAATTTAAGATTTGAGATTAAAAATGAATTCAAAGACAAAGGAAATACAGTCGGACTAGATCAAGGCATTACGACCTGCATTACATTGAGCGATGGTCAAATAAGCACAGACGATAATCATGGTTGGAATCTAAGCAAAATTTTAACAAAACTTTGTAATAAGAAAAAAGGAAGTAATGGTTTCCGACGTATTCAAGAGTTAAGAAAAAATTACATCAATTGGTCGATCAATCAATTAAATTTGAAAAATATCAAACAAGTGAATGTTGAAAAATTACATGATGTAAGACGATTTAAGAAAGTAGATAGATTTAGAAGTCACTGGACATACACATTAATTGTAGATAAACTAAAGCGATATTGCGAAGAACAGAAGGTTTCTGTTAAAGAGCAATGTTGTGTTTATCGCTCGCAACGATGTAATGTGTGTGGGTTAGTACGCAAAAATCAACGTCAAGGTAAAGTTTATAAGTGTCAATGTGGTTACATTGGCGACAGCGATTTGAACGCAAGTTTGAATCATGAAATAGAATTACCTGATGTTAGTTTCATGCGTCAATTAGGTCATAACATATTAGGCTTCTATTGGAAACCTAATGGAATATATGATTTAGCTGGCAACGAGTTTACAGTCCGTTGTACCAATAAAGTATAAAATTACATATTTTATCTAACTGTTACAGACCTAAATAGGATTTACAAAGAATCACGAAATAAAGAAGTAAAAACATTGTTAAGGAGATCGCCTTCGTTTTAAATTTACTTATTAATTCATTGTATTTTTTATTGTTATAGAATATGTGAAAGATTTAGAATAATTGGAGTAATTATGACTTTAAATGAATTTATAGAACGTCTTGAATCTCTCAAGACTGTTGATGGCGTTGATGGATATACACCCGTTGCTGTTACTGTTGCCAGTAATTTTGGTATCGAATTATTTGAGATAGCCATTGCAGAAGTGCAAAATGTGGTTCTGCAATGGAGAAGTTGGTCCTTGGGGATCTAGTGATATTCAAGAAGATAATAGCATGAGAATTATACGAGTTGTTTAAGTGTTATTTAAATCAAAAACTGATAGTTATTCTTATTGTTTTTCCTTGCATGAATGTACAAGATTCAAATGGACTAAAGGAGAAAAACCTGGAAAATGGTTCTGTCTTTCTTTTTTGTTCTTTAGTTTAGCAAGATGTAAAATCAACAAATGACATAATAATGTATAAAAAACCGATTGGTTTCCACTGCCCACCCGAATTTTCAAGGAAGATTCGAGATATTATCTATGATCGAACCGATTTAAAATCAGAGGAAGATAAATTAGATGGAATTTTCGAAATTATTAGTTCATCTATGGAACAAGCAGCAAATATAGGTTATATTTTGGGTGTTGCTGATGGAAAATTGGAACAAAGCGAGGATTAGCGGTTCAAGTTCTAGGAGAATGATGTGAAATATATGATATTACAATTGACAATTGTTACATCAGAAAATGAAAACATGGAAATTGAGACATTACAAGATATGCTTCTTAGGATATAAAGTGAAATGAATAAATTATATCTATATGTATTTTTACATATATTCTTGATTGGCTGCAATCCTCAGTTGCCAGAACAAAACCAGTCAATTGTAAATTATACACCTATTGAAGAAATCAAAGAGCCTACTAAAGACAACTGTGTAATTGTTCCTTGTATGGAATGTGACGGAACAGGTATTTACGAGTATAAAAAAGATAACCCTTTGGTTCAATTAGAAATGGTCCCAGAAGGACTTAAAGAAACTTGCCAACCTTGTAAAGGTATTGGTAAGTTAATAGAATGTACAAGACCTAACGGTATGATCTATCACATGAGTTTATAATGTTTGATTTCATCAAGAATATTTTCGCTAAAAATAAGAAACCTGTTATTAAGAACAGGTCTAGTAAAAATGGAGAATCTATAACTAGAGATGAAGCTAATTTTATTGCTTATGGTGTAATGAATAACATTCCAGCCTGTCCTGATTGTGAAGATGGAATTTTACTGAGAGGTCCACAAGGCGGTTGTTCTACCAATTGTTTATGTAATAATTGCAAAAGTGAATTTAACATTACATGGATGACCGAAACTGATATAATCGCAGAACGGAATTCTCCTAAACTTGGCTGTTCAGAACAACGACAAAAAATGATCTACGGAATAAGTTCAGAAAAATCATCACCATGAATTGATTTTGATTTGTTCATGCCTAAATAAGATTATGAATGACATTAATTTTAAAGATTGGTTTGAACAACAACTTGATGAGTTAAATGCAGGCTTGAAAAGACAATTCAAACAACAAAATCCCCATATACCAGATTATGTTGCAAAAGATTTGTTTCATCAAAGATTAGGAGGCATGTGGAGAAATTCAACCCCTTATTTGAATAGTAAAACTACCGATTCGACAAGTCAACAGAGACAAAATACAGTAAGTAGTGGTTTAGATGATACTATTGCAACCCCTAAATCAAATGTAGGTGATTACGACTCGATTAAATCCATAATGCAAAGTGATAAAATCAAAGAAATTACTGATGCAAGTTGGGAACAGAAGCCAAGAATCATAAATGTTACTCCAAATGATTTTGAAATAAACACTAAATTTAGATTTGAATTCTTTAAATATGGTAATAAATCTGTAAATCAGCAAGATGCCGAAAGACATCAAAGGGCTTCACAAAATGTATCACAACAAAGTAAAAAACAAGAACCAGTGGTGATTTTAAAACTAGAAAATGGAATATTGCAGTTGGTAGAAGGTTATCATAGAACAATGGCTTATTTATTCAATGGTTGTCCACCAGAATTTAAGCAAGAAGTGATGGATGGAAATTTCAAAAATGCTTATAATAATTGGCAACCTGTAAAACTAAGAGCCTATATTGGCGTCCCTACAGGTCGAAAAGCTTTCTCGCCGTCTTAGGACTCAATAGGATAACCTATTCTCAACGCTAATTCAATCTGAGTAATTGTCTTCAACTATCTTTCCCCAAAAAATCGGATAAAAAATCAGTTTCACTTGCTCATTTTTGTAAAGAGAATACTATATAAGATGTATGGACAAAGAAAACGCTGACAAATTGCTTAATATCAGAGTGCCACAGACATTGTTTGATAAGTTCCGAGACAAGTGTAATGAGAACTACAAAACAATGAGCGAAGCATTGCGAGACTTCATGCAACAATACATCAAAGAGGACAAGTGAAACATCTGTATTCTTACAAATTCAGGTTGAAACCAACATCAACACAAGAAGTCTTGCTCAATAAACACTTCGGTTGTGTTCGCTGGATATACAACCATTTCCTCAACGAAAGAATTGAAGAATACAAAGTAAACAAGCGAAGCCTGAAACGATCTGACAATGAGAAACAACTGCCAACCATTAAGCAAGAATATACTTGGTTAAAGGAAGTAGGAAGTCAATCACTGCAATACTCGGTCGAATGTTTGCAAAACGCTTACAACAATTTTTTTCGTAAATGCAAACAAAAAGTTAAAGGTAAGAAAGGTTTTCCAAGATTCAAAAAACGTCATGGCAAACAATCCTTTAAGATCAAGCAAAACATTCACTTGGTTGAAGGCAAATTGGTGTTTCCTAAGTTCTTGGATGGAATTGATGTAATCCAACATCGAGAGCTAGAAGGTGAAATTCAGTTTGCTACCATTAGCAAAAATAAGGCAGGACAATATAATGTGAGTATTACTGTTTTCAGAGAAATGCCTGAACTTCGTCCTAATGACAAAAGTATTGGCATTGACTTGAATGTAATGGCTAATGTAGACAGTGATGGTAATGCTGAACTTAATCCAAGACCTGCTAAGGAATACCAAGCAAGGTTGAAGTTGTTACATCAACGAGTGAGTAGAAAAGCAAAAGACGGAAAGAATAGAAGTAGAGCTAAAAAACAATTAGCCAAGTTATACTTGAAAGTAACGAACAAGCGTGAAGACCATTTGCACAAATTGTCAAAACGTATGATTGACGAAAACCAAGTCATTGTATGTGAAGACCTAAGTGTTGAGTCCATGCTTGCAAAAGTAAGTCCTGATGAACGAGATGAAGCACGTTGGAAAGAATGTAATCGTCATCGAGACATACAAGATTGTGGTTGGTCAAGTTTTGTCAACAAGTTGAAATACAAAGCTCTATGGTATGGACGAGAGTTCATACAAGTAAGTCGTTGGTTTCCAAGTTCTCAATTGTGTAACCATTGTCACCACCAGAACAAAGAACTAAAACCAACTGATCGTGAGTGGTTTTGTTTTAATTGTTGGGAAAACAATGACCGTGATTTTAATTCAGCGAAAAATATTTTGGCTGAAGGATTGAGAATAAGAACCTCTGGAACAGAGGGGCTAGCCTATTGTCCTGATGTAAGACCCGCTATGAGTGGGCTATTGGTTGGATAGGAAGCCCCGCCGTCTTTAGCGGCGGGGTAGTTCACACGATCAAGTCAAAGGTTCGATTCCTTTATCGTCTAGTGTTCTGTGGTGTAATATTTTGAGTAATTTCTAGTGAATTTAGTTAAATGAAAATAAAAACGCTTTAGAAGCAAAGAAAAAATATAAAAATGTTCAATACCGAAAAGGCATTGGAAGATAATAGATGCATAGTGGCAGGGTCTGTGTTGGTACGGACAAGTGACTTTGAATCATTTTGACGCAAGTTCGATTCTTGCTGCCATTGCTCAAAATAAATAGTATATAATGTGGTCACAACTTGAAAATAACAACAACTCTAATAATAAGAAAATTAGAGTTAGACAAATTCGTGAAACGATTATCGCTATTAATGAGGAAAAAGAAAAAGGTAGATATTCTTATCCGAATAATATAAGTAAAGGTCGTTTTGATGCTATGATAAAGCATATTAAGAAGAATGGTATCTACTAAATGCTGTTTTGGGAATAAAAAAAAGACCCTGAATACAACCAGGACAATATAATGTTGAAATTAATGGTTAAATCTCATCTCTTAGAAAGTTATTTATGACTAAATATGTTGATCAATATTCTGGCTTCAAATGGATTAAGGTGAAGCAAGCTAGATTATTTGTGTTAGATGGAGAAAAATACGTACCAGAGAAGCACCATGTTACAGAAACTAGTTTTTTGATTGAAGAAATCCATAAGTTAGCTAGGTTATTGGATGAATCAACAGAAACTAAAAGTGGTCCTATATCCCCAAATGATTCACGCAAGTTAAAACGTCAATCTATTCCTGATAAAGTGATTGATTCTTTTAATGAATTGATAGTCAAAAATTGGAATAATGATTGTGCAGTAGTTTCACAAAAGAATGTTGTAGATTTAATATCTAAAAAAGAAGGATTCGGAGTTAATCGAAGTAGAATTTTCAAAGAAGGTTGGTTGAATATAGAAGAGGTTTTTGCTGAAGCGGGTTGGCAAGTAAGCTATTCATCTTCAGATTACACTTCAGAAGAATCAGATGCTTTTTGGAAATTTTCTAAATAATCCTTGATTCAATTCTGTTAATTAGTTAGATTGAAGAAAACCTATGAGAATTAAAATTATGAATTTGACAGATAAAGTAAGACAAAATATTGTAGAGAATCTATTTAAAATTGAAAGTTTAGAACTAGACAATGTCGTTTTAGATGAAGAAACGTTAGTTCCTTACCAAAAGGTTAATGTGTCGATAAGAATGAATAGTGAGGATAGACTAGATTTTGTCAAGTTAGGAACTAAAGAATTAGAAAACAAGTTTAGACTAGGTTTATCCATCGGCGGCGAGAAAACCCCTACTTTCGTAGAAAGTTTGGGTCGGTACTCCGACCCAAACCTCTTTAGGGTAGTGGGATGAGAGTCGCCAATTAGAAAAAACGTAATTAAACTTGTTTTTTAACAATATGTTACTATAATATGTTACTATAATATATTTGCTATGATAACCAAATGGCAAACACAAAAACGATCCTTTAGTT